>ENA-ORTL01000452-ORTL01000452.1-human-gut-metagenome-genome-assembly--contig:-NODE-452-length-40834-cov-3.70853_pt1 | contig 40834 bp, 46 predicted proteins | sample MGYA00241916_ERZ509196 | MGnify/ENA primary metagenome ERZ509196 (study PRJEB26280, sample SAMEA2338844) | human gut metagenome | biome: human gut; feature: human-associated habitat; material: faeces...
TGTTGTAAATCGCATTTGTCAGAGCAAATTTATCCACTTCTTTCAGCCATTCATATTCTTTCTTTAATTGTCTGTTGCAGTAATTGTTACAGTCGGTTTTACTAACTGATTTTTTCTCTTTTTCGTATCTTTCTTTCCGATATGCAAGTGTCTGATTATACACAAAACGGCAACAGCCAAATGTTTTTGCAATCTGTATTTTCTGCTCATTATTGGGATATATTCTGTATTTATATGCTTTTAACATTCGCTGCACCTTCTTTCTTAGCCTTGATTTTCGATATACTTTTTTAGCATTTCTTCTGATACATTTCCTACACTACAAGCAAAATAACCATCTGTCCAAAATGTATGTTCTTTCCAGAAATGCTTCCGCAAATAATTCGGATAGCGTTTCCATATATGGTAAGTCGTATAACTTTTCATTAGGTTTACAATTTTACTCACCGACATTGTAGGTTCAGTTTCTATCATGTAGTGAATATGGTCTTTGTCAGTTTCCATGTATTTGATAATAACTTTGTGCTTTTGACATATCTCATATGAAAACTGCTTTATATCATCTGATACCTGTTGCGAAACCAGTAATTTCTTCCTATATTTGCAGACGAAAATAATGTGGTATTATAATAAATATTTGTGTCTGTTTTTAGATTTCCATGTTCCCATATCATTAGCATACAATAATTCTCAGCTTTTGGCTGCCTTAACCCACCGTCTAAAGCCAGTGGGATTGCGGTAGCCTTATTTCAATTTCTTTTTTCTCATCGTTTACTAAATAGAAGATTACATAGTTATCTACAGGTATTTTCCGATATCCTTTCTCTGCAAGACGTTGATCACGTACATACTCATACATTTCAGGATTTACACATACATTTTCATATTTGCTCTGTACCTCATTCAGAAAATCGATTGCTGCCAACGGATTCTTCAGCTTATTTATTATATAATATACAATTTCATCAAGGGAATTATTAGCAGTCTCCGTGATGATCAAATTATAAGCCATATTTCTTCCTCATTTCTTCCAAAGCTTGGAATGCATCCATCTTTCTTCCTGCAGAAATATCTTTTTGTGAAGAATCCAAATGCTCGTATAAGTTATTTACAAACTGCGAACGCTCATATGTCTCCATGCTCATAATTACCATATCTCCATAACCATTCTTTGTAATAAAAATAGGATTTTCTTCTGCGTGACACATATCTGATATTTCACCTGTATTTTTTAAATCTTTAATCGGTATAATTCTTGGCATAATATTCTCCTTTCATTTTTGTTTGTGGTCATATAATACCATAATTATACCACTTTTACAACTTTTTATGTGAAGAAAAATATATCTTATATATATATTCTATGTAAAAAGTGATATCACGAAAACGCTAGGCTTTGCCTAGCCGGAACGCTTGCGTGACGTCAGTTTTCCCTTATGCTCTTTTAAAAAATAAATAACGTAGAGGAAATGGCATAAAACAGACTTTGGAATAAATAACTTTGCCATATGTTAGACCAACCGATGCAAACAGTGTTAGCGTAAGCGTGGTGTTTGCAGTAGGGCGGTAGGGCAACCGGAACAGGGCGCCAGATTTTTTCAATATTGTTCCGTCTACTAGCAAAAAGTGTAGAGCAGGAGAGTAGGGTGCTATTAATAGCACCCTACTCTTTACAAAAATTTTCCAACAAATTTTATTCCTGAAAAAATCAAAAAAGACGGAAGAAACTAAAGCCCCTCTTTGGGGGAGGAAGAGGGGTTTGGGGAGATTGGGTGGGAAGCTGATAGAACCGAAGAAAAAAAATCCGCCTGCAGCATGTCTCGTCCAAAAGCAAAACAATGGCAGCCATCAAAAAAATCTCAAAAAATTCCCACTCAAAGCATACAGAAAGCATCAAATTTTTCATAAAAAAGGTAGCCAAAATGACTACCTTTCGTTTAGTGATATATATTTTTTCTATGACCAACCGTTAATGCTAAAATAATCAAATTTCCATCATCTATCTGACAGATCAAGCGATAATCTCCTATTCGATATCGCCATTGACCTGCAAGATTTCCTACTAACTGTTTTCCATGTATTCTCGGATTTTCACAATTCGTAAGATTCTTATCAATCCACGCTTTTAGCATTTTCTGCGTGTAGCGATCCAATTTCTTAAACTCTTTCTTAAATCTCGGAGTCACTTCTAATTTGTACATCATAAATCCAGGTCCTCCCAAAGCTCAGAGATCGGACTGCTTTTCTTACCGGAATCTACATATTCTTGATATGCTTCTTCTCCAACTGTAATATCATATTCTTCTTCAATTTTTTCAAACAATGCCTGTTTAAAAGCATCGCCAACCGACATTGAATGTAGTTTTGCATAACTATCTACCAATGCTCTTTCTTGTGTCGTTAAACGAATGGAAAAACTCATAACATCATCTCCTTTCCCTGTGTAGTACATTGTACTACACAGATGCATAATTGTCAATTTTAAAGCAGTCTCAATCAATTTTTATTCTGTCATCAATTCTTTTAGCTCCGTAATGGATACATCAAACAGCTCTTTATAATCTTCTTTCAGTGATATTTTCTGATCATTTGCACCTATAATGATATGATCCAGCAATTCCAAATTAAAAATATGACACGCAATTGCTAATCTTTTTGTAACGCCCCAATCAGATTTGCTTGCCTTAGGATTTCCGGAAGGATGATTGTGAATCAATATTACGGAGCTGGCTCCTGACAAAAGAGCAGTTCTCACAATTCCACCAACAAAAACACAAGCACAATCAATAGAACCTACCGAGCAAATAGACGCATTGATGACTTCACCTGAGCAGGCAAGTTGCAATGAAATCAACATTTCCCTATCTAAATTTTCTATCATTTTTTTTATTTCCGTCACGGCTTCTTCCGATGATTTAACATATCTCGCCGGCTTACTCCAAGTATCTCTTTTTAATTCTACATGTACAAACTCCATTTTTAAATCTCCTTTCCACTTAGGTGCTATTAATAGCACCTAAGCAAATTTCTTTGTTTTACGATATTTTTATTTTCCAAACACCACGTTCGGAAGAAGTAAAATCATCATATTTCTGTAATGTCTGACGCACTTTTTCTTTCCAGTGGGTATTTGATTTACATTTTTTATGTCCTGAAATTTTCAAATAAATATCTTGTAATTTCAGAGCTCCTGCATCTTCCAAAACAGAAGCAACCACATCTCTCCATGTGGCTGACATGGAATCTCGAATATCAAATGTGTGATACGCTGTCATACAAATCGGATAGAGCAACGCCGTATCTTTTCTTACAACGAGTAAATACTCATGGACAATCGGTATAAATCGACCATTGTATTTTCGATTGTAAGACATACAATTATGCTGTGTTTTTATAAGGATTTGTTCTAATGTTCCCGGTTTCGCAATATCACAAAGCATGGAATACAGTTTCCCTTTTTTCTTGATATCGCCCATTAAAACAAACATTCGCCCACCTTTTTCAAGGGATGCAAATTGTTTATTCATGCAATAGTTCAATTTCTTCAGAAAATCATTCCAACCATTACACCTGGACAAATCATTCATTCTTGGATCGAAACCATACCTTTGAATCACATCATCTGCACGATACATTTCATCGGAATAAACAATGATATCATCGTATGGTGGATGCCAAAAAATATTTTCGGAACGTACTGGAATATCCATATCAATCATGTCGTATCCTCGATTTAAATCAAAACAATGAGTTTCAATTCCTCGCCGGCTACATACATCTTCTGTCGTTCCAGATCCACACATAAAATCGTTTAAGTTTTTCATTTGATACTGATCAATCAGATCTTCAATCAACTTTGGAGAACAATTCCCACGATATGTATTTTTTCCTCCATATCCTCTGTCCGGATAATCTACAACACTTAACATACACACACCTCTCATCTATAGAATTTCCAACAGATACCGAACTCCTTTCCAAAGGCTGGTAACAAAACAAGTACCAGCCCTTTCGATTTATCTCAGTAAAGAAATGCCTGTCCTATTACAAAGATAAATGTGGTCACTCAATTTATCCACTTCTTCAACAGCTTCGCAATTCACACAACGAACCATATCCACTAACTCTTCTAATTGATTTTCTTCATAGGGAACTGCAATGCATTCATGGATTGAAGATGGTAAAATAATGAATTTTTCTCCTAAATATTGGCTCAAAATTTCATACGTTTTCGGAAGCATAATAACAGAAGCTCCATATAATTTGCCTTTTATAGTAATGACATACATCTTATCTTCATAACTTTCCATCTCCCGTTGTAAGAAAGACGTTCCTCTCAATTCTGAAATAGTCTCATTAATTGTTTGGACCACCAAATTTTCTTCTAGGTTTTCAAACGCAAATTTGACCATCTCTTCTTCTGTAACATGCACCTTATCAAGAAAAAATTTGCTAATTTTCATAATTCCAAATTCTTCAACTATAATATAAAAAAGAACTAGAAAACAATCCATTTTCCTATATATGATATCTAACCCTTGAATGGTTTCTTTAGTATTTGCATTAAGAATCATTGGGAATACATGTTTTGAAAAATATTCTTTATCAAATAGTATGTCCAAATCAATTTCAGGCATATTTTGTGTGAATTGAATCAGATTCTCTAAAAGTTCAGCATCCGATAAATAATCCCAATATGTTTCATAATAAACACACGGGAAACTATTCATTTCCTTATTCCTATCTTTATTCCTATCTTTAATAATGATTCCTGAGAAAACACAATGGTTTTCAATTTTTTCTCCATATTCTAAGAAAAATCCTCTCTCCTTTGCCAACGGTTTCATTCTTTCCAATCTTTCCTCTACTACTTTTTTCATTTCCCTTTCTTCCTTTCGTTTGAGGAACTGATAGTTCTATCAGTTCCACTCTCTAAATTTTTTTGGTAACACGGTAATTGTTCCTACTACACTTTGTAGAGCTTCTCCCCACGTAGCAGAACCTTTTGTGATTTTTTGATTATGCAACCAAGCTCTTAAAATTTGAAAAGCTTTCGGATCGTGCGTATCAAAACTGAATACCACTTCTTCCTCAGCTGCATCGTCCCTCATTCGTTCTAAGCGACGTAAGTTTTCATCCGAAACATCATTACAGTAAAAGTAAACAATGCCTTTATTTATTCCGACAGACAAAATTTCTACATCCATTGTGAATCCTCCCTTTTTGAAATGAACGATTATTTTATTATTTAGTTTTCAAGGTACAATGCAACTTTCTGTTGCTAATTTTGTCTCGACCATCGCGAAGGAATACCGTCAACATACCATGGAATAATTTTTTCGTAGAAAAATTTATGCCGTGAAAGATGTTGACGGTAGAACGAGTTATGGTAAAAATTATAAGCAACGGATAGGTGCACGTCCGCCCGAAAACGGAATGGAATACTCGGAATGAAAAAGGAGACACAATGGATGTAGAAACGATTTGTCGAAGAAGCGAGGAACAAACTAGCCCCCTTCTTTTAAGAGGGGGACGGGGGAGTTTTCATACAGGAAGCAAACAAAGTTTGATTCCTTCCTCTTTTTTGTCTTAGCCAAAAACTGTTAGGTGCTATTAATAGCACCCGCCCTTCTTAGTAGCACATGTATGATACAAACAAACTCGACTCCCCTCTTTTTAAGAGGGGGCGGGGGTGTCTTTTTTTATAAGAATCAAACAGAGTTTGATTCTTTCCTCTTCTTTAAATCAGTTTTGCAGCCTCTAAAAAATATTAGGTGCTATTAATAGCACCCTAATATCAAAAAGAAAAAAACGAAAATTGTAATATTTTTACTATTACAAATAATATTCATATTGACTTTTTATATTATTATTTGTATAATATGTAATACAGAGCGCATGAAAGGAGCATTATATGGTACAAAAAAAAGCAAGCAAGGATACATCTAAATTTTCTATGGATCTTACATTTGACAATAAAATCATATTAGAAAACTTGTCAATGAATTATGATTTAAAAACTGGACCAATGATAAATCGTATTCTCAAAACATTCTGTGGAATTTCCGGTTCAGCAAAAGAAAATCTTGAAAACTATTTTCTTGCGGAATACAATCGGATTTCTGAAGAAATAGAAAATACAAAAGAAACATTCCATTTAGAACGTTTGAACGAACAGAAAAATTTATATGTTGATTTGCTACAGATGATCAACAACGGGCATTACGAATTTCCAACATTAGAGAAAATGAAGCAAATCAATTTAAAAGATGGATGTTTAATTATTCCAAAAGACTGGATTGTTGTTAATCCTGAATCATCTGATACCTGCAGCTATGCTGCTGTTCTTGAATGCAGACATTCGGATAAATATGGCATACCTCATTTTGTTTATCTAACAAACTATAAAAACGCCATGGAATATACCAGTGAAATGGAATCTGATTTCTATGCAGGATGCAGAGAAAAATGGGAGAAATTCAAGGAAATTGAAGAAATGCAAAACACTGGTTCAGAAGCTCCATTGATCGGTATTTTTGCCATTTCAGTTTCCGACACAGACGAAAAAAATGATACACCTTATGGAGCAATTGTTTTAACTACAAAAAAATAAAAAATCTTTCTTTCTACTACTATATATATAAATAGGCGAAAAGCAGTTTTACTCTACTTTTCGCCTATTTTTTAGATTCCATATTTCTCTTTCCATTCTAGAATATTTTCTATTTCTTTTTTACACTTTGGTTCACTACAAGCACTTTTCTGATATTCCTGCCAATAAGAATGAATGGCATCCTCATGCTCTTTAATCGATTCTTCGTAAGATTGTATTTCTTCTTTTGTTGAGTTCTCCCACTCTATCTCATCCGCATAGTATGGATTTCCATTTCCATCTGTACAGTCCTTCCATGAGTGATAGTCTCCAGCATGTCCTTGGATCAATCCTGATTCAAGCGACTCTTTTGCAGATAGTAAATATCTTTTTGTATCTTGTAATAATTCATACTCATGCAGCATATCTTCTAGCCAATTTTCTTTGATTAAAAATTGTAAAAATGTCATTTCATTTGATTGGCTAATTTCTTGATACCATGCATATAAATCATGCTGCTTCGCAACTAAATCTGTCATAAATTTTTCAAATAATTCTTCCACTGACATTCCAGCCAAGGTCGCCTTTTTAACAGCATCAATATAATTTTCTTCGGTTAAATATATTTCTTTTTGATATTTATTTTCTTTCATAATTTACCTGTCTTTCTGTTTGACATCTTCTTGTTTCCATATTATAATTAATTTATATTTTTAATATTATTTTGTTACTAAAATAAAGAGCTTCCGGTTTGAACTGGGAGTTTTTTATTTATAAGCGAGAATATTCTCTTGTCACATAAATAGTCAACGCATAGAAAAAAACTGTGCTAATATTGCAATTATTTTCTTCTGCTATTTCCTGCAGCATCTTTTCCATTTCTTCACTTAAATATACAGCTTCTTTTTCTTTCCGCTCTACGTAGTTCGGAGATTTCTTTTCTTTTACTAAAAACTTATCCATAATTTTGTGATCTGAAGCTTCATAAAAATTCCTAATTGCTTTGCGATGCATTGATGCTTTCGTCACATCATTTCTTTTTACAATTTCTTCTTCCATTTCTTTCAATGCTCTATTAATTCTAAAAGAAGTTGCTTTCATAGTATACCTTTCTTTCTTAATCGATTTGTTTCAGAAAAAACTGAAACAAATCGACTTTTATAGATTAATTTTTTCTCAATATTTTTTCGATTTCTCGAATTTTATTTAAAACGGACAATAGCTCCTCTGAATCAACTTTTACACCATTTTTTTCTTTTAAGTATTTGAATATATCTTTCATTTCTTTTTTTAAGCTTTTTTCCGTAATAAGAGACATTCCATCTTCTAATACTTCATCCTCTTTTTCTTCTGTAGAGGTATTCTTTTTTTGATTCTTTTCTTCATATTGATATTGAGTAACATCTTTTTTGGTAACAACACTATTATTTTCCAAAACTTTATTAATAAGATCTTCCTGCTTTTGTTCCGGCATAGAAGCTATATCAACTGCAGTCGTAATCGTTACCTGTTCATCAATCAAAGCCTGTTTCAAAGCATTAGACCCTTGATTTTCTACCTTTTGAAATTGAGCAACGGTTGACTTAGAAATATCTAAATCTTCTGATAATAAATCTCTTGTTTTGATACCTTTAAATCTTTCCGGATCTCTTTCTCTTAGCAATTCATAACGAGCTTTGAATTTTCTCATAAGCATTAACTTATCACCGTCTGTTTTATTTCTCTGCTGAGCATTCTCTACGTCACGAACATAATCTTCTTTTTCATCTTCATTAAGTGGAAGGTCCACCAGCTCCGGGTTGAAAAGATGACATTTAATCGGTTGTTCCGCACTTCTCAATCCCTTTTCAATATTTAAATTTGTTGCTCTATACCGTCTTTCTCCACACACGATACGATATTTTTTATCTTCCATCTCTCGCACGATTAATGGATTGAGCATTCCCACTTCTGTAAATGATTGAGCTAAATCTTCTATTTCACTTTCATTCATGCTGATTGTATTTTCCGGAGACGGATAAATATCTTTTGGTAAAACATAGATTACTTCCATCTCTTTCTGTTTGATTGTTTGAGAAGCTGCATTTAACAGCTCCCCACCAATTGTTATTTTTTTCCCTACATTCATAGTTGCGTTATTTGTATGATTATCATTCTTTGCTTTCCCAAATGCTTTACTAAATTTATTTGTTGCCATGTTATCTCTCCTTTTACATCATTATAGTTTCTAAATACGCTTTCTTATCTTCTGCGATAATATATCCAGTCAATTCCATGTAATTCAACGTAGCCCTGCTCTTGTTCTTACCATGATCGATTGCATACAACGGTTTTTGAAAAATTGTATTTTCCGCTAAAAATTTGCTTTTTGCAATTTTAATCGGAATCAAAACCTCTGACATATTTTCTTCTAACAAGTCATATAGATATCTTGCTGAAATGTTATTTTCCCATGCTACAAAATAACATCCAGCTAATTTAAGTTTCGGATTGTATGAGGCAACCGTTTCTGTCAGATTTTTTGCAAGTGCAAATCCTTCGATACTATTACCATCTGCTCGGATCGGTACGTACACTTCATCAGCCGCAGCCAAACCATTAATATTTATAAGACCCACAGAAGGCGAACAATCCAGTAGGATATAGTCGTATTCTCCATCTATGTTATCAAGATGTTTTTTTAATCGAAATTGTTGTGGCATCATTGTATCAGCTTTCAACATATTCTCGACAGTTGTTAATGTCAAGTCTGCCGGAATAATGTCTAAATTTTCATATTCTGTTTTCCGGATGCAATCATGTATATCTATGTTCGCATCACTCATTAATGTTGATATCGAATTTTCAATGGCGTAAACGTCATTATTTAAAATTCTCTTGATTCTCTCTTCGTAGTTATCATCCATTGGACAATACATAGAGGTTGCATTAGCTTGTGCATCTAAATCAACGATTAATACTTTTTTTTGATGTAATGTAACCATCATATGTGCTATTGATGTTACTGATGCTGTCTTAGCCACCCCACCTTTGATGTTTAAAAATGCTATTGTTTTTGTTCTCATAATTTTTCTCCTTTTTAATATTCTTTTGTTACTACATATATAGTAACATATTTTCTCGTAATTTTCAAGAGAAAAACAGAACCTTATACATTTAATTTTTTTCCTTTTGATACTAGGGTGCTATTAATAGCACCAAAAAACCACCGGAGAAATCCAGTGGTTAATGATAAATATTGAATTGTCTGAATTGTTTGTTTTGATCTATTTTTCCACCTGTGAAAGACAAAAATCCATCTAAAAATATTGCTACCAAGCATCTATTTTTAAATTGTGTCAAAGTTATTCTTTCATTTATACGCAAAATTAATGTTTGTCGTATAAATATTGATTTACACATAATTATTCTTCTTTCACTAATTTGTACTCAATCAATTTCATTAAATACGGAGGACATTTTCTAGCCCCGCTTTTCCTATGTTATCTTTATATTATATTCATGTTGCTTATTGCTTTACGCAATAAGAATACAGATTCTCTTTCAATCTCATAGTCTGCAATTGCTATGATTCCTAACTCATAATCTATTTTTGCATCACTTTCATACCTATCCGCTATTTTATACATTCTTGTACGCTTGTTAAGCGTGCCGGAAATATAAGGAATTGTACCTTCTTTTCCTTTTTTGACTAAATGTTTAATGTAATTAAAATGCTCTCTTGTTTCTTGTTCTATTGTTTTTTCCATATTCTTGTCCTTTCTCCGTATTTGAGCATTCTATCCTTATCTGCTCCCATTTGTTCCATATTGTATTATTTTTGGGAGTGTCGTCTATAAAGTGTAATATTTTTTGAATCTCATTTTGAGACTGATAATAAATCGCACAAGTTTTCCCCACATATTCTTTTCCAGACGTAATCACTCTGTTTTATTCTTATAATTTTTTAGAAATATGACACTATCTGTTCTCGGAACGAAACTAACAATTCTACAAATGGATTTCTTACTTCCGGATATACAACAGTAAGTAATCCAATTGCAGCCAACACTAATATGCTTATTGTTGCCACAGTTTTTATAAAGGATATCATTACTTTCACAAAAAATTTAACTACATTATTTTTTTCTACAATAATTACGTCCTGAGCATTTATATTATATTTTTCTTTCAGATCATTCTGTTTTTCTTCAAAGATTTTTTTTTCTTCTATTTTGCTCACAAATCCGTTTTGAAACTTACTCATTTTTTCCACCACCATTTTGTTTTCGATTTATTTTTTTTCTTTTTGATATTCGTAGTTTCCAATTTAGGAAACAGTTGCTCGAAATAAGCTGCAGGTACGTATGTAAACATATCCGGACAGTATTCAGAAAAGTATGTTACATCTGCTTTTTCCCCCATCATCGCAAGCAAATCTTCTTGATCTGCTTTTGCGGTAAAATTAAAAATGTAATTTACATTTTGGTAGAAAATATTGTCAATCAACTCCGTTGAGCTTTGTATTTCGCCCGGATTTGACCCTAAGATCATAATCTTGATATCTTTCTCCAAGAAAGAAATTTTATTGAAATCAGGGCTATTAAACGCTCCATAATCATATATTATATACTCATAATCCATGTGTAAAATTTCTGGAATGATATCCTGTCTATTATACATCTCTATATTAGCATACGAAACCTTTCCTTTATTTTCATCCATAGAATCTACTGCATACACTTCTACAAGGTCCTGCACAAATCCTGTAGAATTTAATTCCACGTAACAAACTTTTTTACCACAAGACATAAGATATTTCACAATCTGCATTGCTTGTGTAGTAACTCCCATCCGATCACAAGCCCCAGCTACCCCTATCATAATTTTTCGTCTAGTACCCTCATTCTGATTTTCTACAGGAATATCAAGCAGTTGTTCAGGGTTTACCGTATTATAATATCCATTCATGCACTTTTCTAATTCGTCTTTTTTTCGATTGTCCAGCACTTCAAAAATAAATTTATTGAATCCTCGTTTCTGCAGTTGTACAATAATTTCCGATGAAGGAAGATATGATGTCACTAAAAAAATAGGTTCTGCATTTCCTGCTTGATAGATTCTCAGTATTTTATCCGCTAATAAAGTAGCATTTATTGCGTACTGTTCAATATCATAGATTACAAAATCTACTTTTTTTTCTCTCATACGCAATATTTCATTCATTTGCTCTTCTATATCAAGATTTTCTTTGACATATTCTACTTCTTGATTATTCATCTTCGCCGGCTCTTCCACCCAATAACCGGCTTCCTGATTTCCTACAAATAAAATCATTTGTTATCCCCCTTTTAAAATTCTAAAGCCTTTTCTTTTGTAAAATTCTGTCCTATTGGATTCATTCCAGTTGAAATTTCTTTTCTAAATCTTTCTTTCATATCCTGATGAACTATACCAAAACTTATTTTTTGAAAAGAATCATCTTTGATAAGCTCTAAACACGCTTGAAAATCAGCTTCATTTTCTGCGAATACTACTGCTCTATCACTTTCTATATTTCTTAAAAATTCAAATTTATTTTGTGTTATAAACAGCTCATCATTTTCTTGATTCCAATATGCGCTCTCGCTGGGAATATCTTCTAAAAATTGATTTTCAACAAGAGTCAATCTCACATTTTCCTTTTGAAAAATATACTGATTATTTTCTTTTCTAAAAAGGGAACCTTCCTGCAACCATTTTTGAAATTGTTCTTCAGGTATTCCATTTATCAAAAATAATTTTTTCAAATCAGCGTTCAATTCTTCATCAATATATTTCTGTATTTGAGGAAAATTCTCTCTGTAAATCATAAATATTTCTCTGAATGATTCCTGAATCATTTGATCTATATCCTTTTTCAAGTTTTCCATTTCAATTTTCCTCTCACATTCTTTCATATACTCTTTAAAAGAACTTGCTAAATGAGATTTTCTTGCGTCTGTTAACTCCATTCCATATTGTTTATGTAGCATAACAGAAATAGCATCTCCTTCAAATTCAATTTGAGAGAGTGATTTCTCCGTTTTATGATTATGTAATAATGCATGTCCCAACTCATGGCTCATAGTCGATAAATTCATCGTATCTTCCATCAAATGATTTAAAGCAATACGATGGTCTTCTCGATTATAAAATCCCCTTATCGCAATCGATGATAAATCTTCATATGTTACCGGACATCCGATTTCTTTTTCCGAAAAGCGAATTAAACCTGTTGTAATTTTTTTATGTAAATCTGAAGAATATCCCATTGAAAACATTTCCGGATATTTTTCTTTTGGAAATTCCGTTTGTGAAATATCAAAAACGTTTCCAATTTTATAATAGTCTTTTTGAAAGCTTTCCAGTTTCCCTTTTTTATATAATTCTCGTTGTTCATTTGTCGCTTTGGAAAGTTGTACTAATTGATCCTCTCCAATTTTTAGATACGTGACTTTTACCGGCACTAATATTTTTATGCCGGTAGCCCCTCTTTTAACAGGACTCCCCATATCTTTCCATTCTTTGTAAGATTTTACAAAAGTAGCTCCTTCATTTTGTGCTAAAATGAGGGAAACATTATTCGGACTATATTTATAAAATTTAGATGCAAACTGAAAATATTCAACCAACTGTTCCGGATTTTTCTTATATTCTTCAGCTATTCCTTTTATCATTTCATATGCTGCATTTTCATTTTCTTTTGCCTTTTTTTCCCATTCCTGTTTCTGTTTATTCGATGGTTTTTTTATATATACCATGACTACTACTCCTTCAGATATCTTTCGAAAATCTCTGTTTGCTCTTTTCCTGATAATGTGTCAACCTTTTTCAATATATCATTTTCCACATCACACCCTATCATATCTTCAATTACTTCTGATTCGTAATAATAAAGATTTTCATCTTCAAACGAAAATACGATTGCATAATTTTCATAAAACCCTAATAACTCATTATCGCCCACTCCATATTCTAAAAATATTTTTTGAATTTCTCGTTGCTCTTTTTCCGGCAACATATCAATTTTTTTCAATAAATCATTTTCCACAGCACACCCTATCATATCTTCGATTACTTCTGACTCATAATAGTAAAGTGATTCATCTTCAAAGGAAAAGATGATTGCATAATTTTCATAAAAACCCAGTAATTGATTGTCTCCGAACTTATTTTTTTCCATATTTTTTTCCTCCTCGGATATGGGTGCTATTAATAGCACCTAGTTTTCAAAATTCTATTTCCTGCTTTAATTTCAAATTATTATCTTTGACTATTCCAAGGTTCACTTTACGATTGTAATTCTGTACAACCTTTTTCACACTGTTTTGACTTTCACTCTGAAAATCCTGCACTGCCTCATCGAGATGCTGCTCTAAATACTGCATCATATATTGATCTACTTCCTTGGGTATTCCATATTGCTCCAATAATTTTCTTTTTTCTTGAACAGTTTTCATATCTGCATTTGCCAATGCTTTCATCTCTTCTTCCATGATTTTCAGAACTATTTCATTCGGATTGATATAATTTTCATAGCGATATCCTTTGGAAAATAGATATTTTAATTCATCGTTCCAGTCCTTTGTAAATTTAGTTTCATCTCTGACAACTTTCACATTTGGAAAGTCTTTTTTTATTTTGTCCTTTATTTCCCTGTAACAACCCTCTCCTGCTTTATCAGCATCTACTCCAATCCAAATTTCTTTATATTTTTTTTCTTTCAAATGTTCAAATACTGCTTCGGTTTTTGTCACACCTGAAAGAGATAGTTGGTCAAAAAAGTGATAATTTTTGTTACTCATTCGCATAAGTGACATTTTACTCATCGCATCAATAGGAGATTCAGTTACATATAAATAGTTAGAGCTATAGTCGACAAACCAGCCTTGGCTATAATCACATCCCTTTACATCTCCTTTGAATTTCAAAAAAGTATTTGTTCCGCATAAACTGGCAAAAACAGGCTGTTGATTTTTATAAGATACAAATACACAATTCCGATTTTGATCTTGATACAACTGTTTCTTTTCTACCATCTCTTGAACAATTTCAGAATCGAGATATCTTGATTGTGTTAGATAAGCAAACACATTTTTCATATTCTGTCCTTTTTCCGGTAAAATCAAAACTGGAACTTTTTCCTGAATTTTTTCTTTTCTTTGGATACTATGTGAAGTTTGAAAATTATAATCAAAGTTTATTTTTGATGCCAACTCATTAATCACTTCATTTTTAGGCTGATTATTAAATTCTGAAATAAAATCAATAACCGATCCTCTATGTCCATTGCTATAACGAATGAATAAGTTTCTGTCCACATCAATCCGAACACTGTCATGTTCTTTGATTGTATAATGCCAGCCTTCTCTTTTTATGGTATATCCCATTTGACTGGCAACATCCACAATCTTTATTTGAGACTCAATTTCTCGTATAATCTGCGTATTAATTTCTTTTTGCCGAGCATCCATTTCATTTTTGTGTTTCGCAATGAATGCCCCTATAACAGAACGTTCATCCGTCTTTGGCAAATCGATATTTAGTCCCTTTGCAATTCTATTTGCATATTCTAATTGCTTATCGGTTGCCTTCACAACCACTCCCCCTTCCTATCACTGATATGTTTTTAACTTTTCCTTTAACTTCTCAATGCGCTGGTTATACTCTTCATTTTCCTTTTTATATTCTTCAATTCCTTGTAAATCCGATTGAATTAAGGAATTGAATCTTTCTACTTCTGATTGGACTTCTTCTGCTTCTTTCTCTGTAAGAAATTCCATATCCGCTATCAGCTCAGAGGAAGATTTATTAATTTCTTTAATCTCTTTTTCAAGTATTTTTATATTTTTATTATTTTCCGAAATAGAAGCCTCATATGTTTTAATATCATTTTGCGTATCTTTGATATAATAATCATTTTGACTCCTTTGAGGAATATGTTCAACTGTTTTTATATTTGTACTGTCCCCATAAAATTTCAAGAAAAATTCTGTTTCCGGATTTTTTCCGGTTAAAGCAATACGTACAGATATCGTGCTCCATTTATTGGGGATATCTTTTATTTGCACCACTAAAATATTCTCATCTTCATATACTGGTTTAATCGGTAGTTTGCCTTTAAAGCGCTCTACTGCCGACCAGGAATAGTTTTCAATGCCATCAAAACTTTTATTAATGACTTTGAATTGTATTTCCATCATTTTCTGTTCTTTAGAATATTCCCAATCGATCAAATAAAAACTTCTCTTCAAATCATTGACTTCATATTTTGTATTATATTTTGCAATTTCATACTCTCCACTTTTACGTGGAAACCACATTCCAGAACTAATTGCCACTATATAAAAAATTGCAACCGCTATTACAGCAAATGAAAGAATCGGATTTATTTTTTTCTTTAATTTATAATTTTTATATTCCATGTTTCTCCCTTCTTTTTTGGGTGCTATTAATAGCACCTAGTATCAAAAAGAAAAAAATTAAAGGTCTACGTCCGGAAAATCTATTTCTAAAAAAGGTGTGCTTTCCCTGGCTTTTAGTTCCTTATCAATGATTTTTTCCGGTAAAAGCTCTTCTGTAAAATAAGCAATTGGAATTGCCATTTCTTCAGCCTGAATCAACTCTGAAATATTTTTATCTTCCTGATCTATACACAAAACGAGGTCTGCATTTTCCAGCGAATCCGTAAACAGGATTTTATTTTTATACCGCGCTTTCAGATTTTGCATGTGATATGGTTTTCGGTATTTGCGTGTAATCAAAAATACTTTTTTTACATTTTCTTCCATCTCTATCCCCACTTTTTATACTCTGCCTTACCTTTTTCATAATTGTAAAAAATTTTACAGTACGTCTTATATTCATCATTTAGTTCTACTTGAATGATAATCTCATTTCCCTCTTTTTCGTAAGATGTAACTCTTGCTTTAGTAGCTTCCAATTTCTCCTCAAATATGTAGATTCCAAATTCTTTTTGGATTTTTTCTAAATCCTTCGCAATATATTTCTGAAGCTCTTGATCTATATCTGTAATTTCAACTGGTGCAGCCTCTAACTCATCTTTCAAAAAATGAAAATGGAAATTTTCTAATTTAGTATCATAGTTTACTTTCGCCTGAATCGGTTCTTCCTCTTCTTTTAAGTAGACGTCTACCGGGAATTGCATGGTATCCGTATCATCTACTTGTGTACCGACACCTACCACTATTTTTTCTTGCAACTGATCTATAATTCCATTTTGTGAAAGGAAACTGGAAAATAGAAATTGGAAATAATTAAGTTGATCATTTTCTATTAAATTTCCCTTCACAATTTGATCTGTATATTCATATTCGATTTTGATATCCGGTACACTGTCCGACGGTGCTATATCTGATACTTCATTTTCTTTTTCCGTTTTATTTTCCTTTTCCGTTTCATAAACTGGTTTCTTTTCTATGTTTTTTGTCTTATACGTAAAAATTATAAGTCCTATGCATAACACAAAAATTATACCAAAAAATATCATCTTTTTTTTATTGCTCATAATTGATTTCCCTTTCAATTGATTTTGGAAAAGTCCTGAGAGCCATTCCATCCCCAGCCCTTCCATCCATAAACATTAATCCATTCTTGTAGTGTCCTCAATTTTACTGTGTTTTCTCTCGAAACAACATTTCCATTTCCGACATAGATACCAACGTGTCCCGCATCGTGATTTCCACATTTTGCATTATATTTATAGGAATGTCCATATACGGTTGCTCCCACAGGGATATTTTCTTTACTGCCTGAAACCAAAAAAGCATTTGCAGCTTCAGTAGCACAAGCTCTTGATTGTCTTGGAGACTGTCCTGCTTGAAAATAGACATTTGCAACCCATTTCTGACACATATTTATCTCAGCGCCTAAGCTGTCCAAACTCAGCGCTATCTCTACTATTCTTTTTTGTCCTTTTGATACTGATCCATCTCCACTTCCAGTTATACTATCCGAAGATATATTACTAAAGCGGTACAAATCATATTGCTGCATGATTTTTATGAGCTTAGAGGCATATGAATGATCTGTAGCCCATCTTGATGCTATTTTTAATGCAAACATATCTGGATCTGTTATATTTTGCACCAAATCTGAATAAACTCTTTGAATAAGACCTGAACGATATTTAATACAATCTGTATAATTTTTAAAAATCAAAAAACCAGCTGTAATTGTAATCTGATCGCCGCCAACCTCTTCTCCTGTCTGCATATTGATCACTCCTATTGGTGTAGAATCTCCGGCAGGAGCTTTCATTCCAAATAGATTTTTGTAATCATATGCTAACTGGGATAGTCCTTGTCCGGTTTCTCCTCCCGGTCCATATCTGCCGTAACCGGATTCTGCCACAATCTGAGCAATCGTCACGGCTGCAGGGTATCCATGTATTTCTTGTTCTTCTAATGCTGCGATTACCATCTCTTGTGTAATAAAGCTTGGTAGCCCATCTAAATTATTTATATCTGTATTATTTTCAGTATCTGATGTAGATATTGCTACAAGCATAACAACGATTATTGTTATTACCGCTAAAAAAATAGCACCAAAGCTTCCCAAAGCCGTAAAAACAGCAATCAGCTTTTTTTTCACTTATACCCCTCCCGTAAAGATTCTCTCTTCTTCTTTTGAGAGGTATACTTTAAATTCTATGTTGCGATCTCCTGAAATACAAAGTATATTTTCACCTTTCATCAAACGTGGTATACGATTTCTTTGTTCATATGTCAGTACGTTTTCAAATATTTTATCCAAAAGCGGTAATGCACTGCTATCTTGATGAAATATAAATTTATACTGTGTCAATTCAAACAACTTCTTTAATTCATCAACACCAACCGTTGAAGTTTCATCCGGCACATAGTCTCTAATAGATTGTGAAGCCATCATAATTCCCCCAAAGAATTTAGGCGCTTCTCGCATATAGATTGAGATAAGATTGAGTGCATAGAGTTTCTTAACATTTAACCATCTATGACTCTCATCAATCAGGATTAGGAAGTGTACAATATCTTCCCATTTGATTTTCCCGGACTCGTATAATTTTTTCATAATACTTCCATTAGTTACGCAATTATCCCAACAAGTTGATAAAATATTAAATAACTGTGCATCAAACACTCTTTCATCCATTTCTTTCAGTTTTGACATATCGTATGTAATAATCTGTACGTCTTTTAAATTAGAGAAACTTGTATGTCCATTAAAAATATGACCATAACTACTTATCAAATCTTGAAAAATCCGTTCCATCTGCTGAAGTTGCAATAGCTCATGTGATTTTACCTGTTTTTCAATTTCATCATACGTTGTATTTTTTATCACATCCATTTGTTCTTGCAAATAGATATAAAAATCTTCCATGATTGGATAATATTCCGCTGACAGCTCTGTAATTTTCTGCTCTCCATCTGGAAGTAAATTAAACTTCTTATATAAACCATATAATAAGTTTTTAAAGATTGTGACCTGATCCACGGATGCTTCCGGTACTAAAAACTTATACCAAGTTGCAAGTTTAGAAATGTGTCGTGCAAAAGAACCGTTATCTGATTCAGATGATTTTAGGATTTCAAATGGATTTTGGATTCCATTTGTACCGTCACAAGCTATTATTTTTCCTCCTAGGGTATTTGTCAGCTCCGTAAATTCCCCTGTAATGTCAAATGCTCTTACAAAATCTCCTAAGATTGCTCTTTGAAGAAATTGTTTTTTTAATAAAGTAGATTTTCCAGATCGCATAACTCCTATGATTAAACTATTATAATATAATCGTGTGTCACTCTTTGCGAAAATATCAAAAAGGACACTTCCACCACATGGCGTTTGTCCTAAATATAATCCATATGGGTCTTCCAAGCAAGAGAAATGAAATGGATTTCCTCCTGCAACTGCAGAAGCTGTCAATTCTTGTCCTGGTAGTGTATAAGGTTTTTCTTCCTGTTCCTTATAAGATTCAAACATACTTTCAAAATCATATTTTGTTTCATTTAGAAAAACAGCTGCTTTAAATTTATCCACTTCCAACTTACTGATAATCTTATCTACTTGTTCCTGCAGCAAATATAAATTTCGATTTGCAACAAAAATTCGTATACGCAATGCTTTCATAATCTCTCCATAATTAGAGATTTCATTGTAGAGATAATCAAGTTCTTTCACTCGATTCTGAGATTCTCTACGTTCAGAATGGCTATTCGCCTGATCTATTCTTGATAATTGTTCTGAAACAGATTTATTGATATTTTTTACCACTTCTTCCATGTTTTCGGTGTCTACGTCTACGATAGCTATTGTATTTGGCTTATTACACAATTTACTCAGCCAATGCCTTTTCAACACTTTCGGATACTCATATATATTAATGCATGCAATATAAGCATTTCCGGTTGAAATATGTTTTTCGTTTTTAAATGTAATTCCACCTCTTGGTTCAATACGCTTGATCAAATCCTCATCAACGATTTGTTGCGTATCTTTTTTTTTCTTATTAAACCACATAATCTTGCCCTCCGGATAAAATTGAAGCCATATTGTTCAGTCGATATAGTACTTTTTCCTTTTTTTCCTGACTCATATCACGAATCATTTCTTCCCCTATATTAAGCGCTGCTTTCATATCCATATCCATTTTTTTTAATTCCTCAAAGGAATCCGCAAAATACATAAGATAGAACTCTCTTTTGCTCTTCTTATCCTGAACCCATTGTAGTTCCTGTAAATTCGTTTCTAAACATTTCCGGAAATGCGAATTTTTACATTTTTCAATTTTATAATTCACATAATTCTGTTGTTCCATTGTGTTACATGGAAAATTTAAAGATATGATTTTATATGGTTTATACTCCAGCTTATTAAATTTTTCTAATTTTGCAATATCATATTCCACTTCATCCATGCTCGCATTGACAATGTCCTTTGTGATGATTTCTACTAAATTAAAGCAGCCATTTTCTTTTACAAAGCATTCATATTCTTTATCATAACGTTTTGGAAGAATATCCGATGTATATTTATCCGCCTTTTCTGTTTTACTTTTCATATTCTCTTTCTCTCTTTTTGAAACTGTGTTCTTTTTTGAATATACACTTCTGTATATATTTAGATCTCTTCTTGTATAAAGCATCATGGTTTCATACAATCTTCTTTTTGGATTTAACCTACTTCGAGTGATTAATAAAACACTTAATAATACAGAACTTATCCAATACATTGGTAACAAAAATGCAGCAACTGCCCCCTGAAAAAGGTATGCTAAAAACAAAATACCCAAGATGAATACCAAATCGCTTGCATAAATAGATACTGTAGACCAAAGTTTTGTTTGCGATTTTAATTCTTGTGTTACCTTATATTCATACTGGTTTTCCATGTTGTATCCCCCTTTCACTTTTCTTTTATGTAGGTGCTATTAATAGCACCTACTCCTTATTTAATTTTCCTTTTTCCATTTTCATATCATTCTTATTTGATCTGTTTTCATTTTGATATGACATATTCCTATCATTTGAAGTAGTATTAGCTTTTGCACTTTGCTTTTCTAATGCACCATCAACTGATTGATGCAAATTTGCCTCTACATTATATTTAAAGTTTCCACTTCCTTTTTGATTTTCTCCTAACTGCTCTTGAAATTCCCCACTTGCCCCGGATAAATTGTATGTGTCTGAAAGGGAACCATTGTGGTCTTCAAAATTAGTATCTGCTGTGGATTCAAATATATTTTCTTTTGGCATCTCTGTAGAAGCATTCGGATTTTTATTTTTCTGAAACTCCTGCAAGTTGCTATTTTGCTCATCACGAGGATCTCCTACACTTCCTGATTTTAAGTCTGCATCCATTGATGATGTGATATCTCCATCCTGATTTTCAACTGCATCCGATATAAAATCTCCTGGCATATCCGAATACATTGCTGAAAATTCATTTGTTTCTTCTCCATTTGGAACGTTCTCAGTATCCATTCCATTTCCATTAGTAAGGTTTGTATTATTTTCTGATTGATTTTCTGTATTTGGAGTATCGTCTGTATTAAAATTACTCCTTTGTTCACTGCGAGCTTGATTATTCATTTCTCCACGCATTTGATTATTCATATCAGATTGCGAATGATTTTCTGCGGTCATAGCATTTCTCATATCCCGCATAGATTGATTCATTCTATGGCTCTGTATCATATTTGTGGTATTACGAACACCCGATGACATCAAGTGTGCCATCGCAAGGATTTTAGCTGTACCAGACTGTAATCCTGCATCCAATCCCAAGATTTTTTCAATCATAACCGGACCATCAATGATGGCGAAAGCCAAACAAAGAATAATTCCCCCTCTGATGACGCCTGTAAAATTTGCCATAATATAGTCTACCGCTAACAGGTATAACTTAATAGCAACCATTGTATACAGCATTACGACGTAGGTGTTTCTCAAGCATTCCAGTATTTTTTTTATGGTTTGTCCTGACACAATTTCGCCTGAAAACAAAATTACTAGAAATTGTCCTGTTATGATCTCCCATATTAGTTTAATCACTTTATATCCTAGAACTGCAAAAGTGATTACCAACGATACCAAAATCAAAACTGATGAAAAGAAGTCTAAATGATAACGATAATAGTATTCTGATGCAAAATCGGTCATTAAAACTCCATTATAGATATCATCTAATACATAAGTATTCCCCGGCACATACACTGCTTTTTTTTGCAAGATATTTTTTGCATTGTCTGTCGTAAGATACTTATTGTCCTCTTTCACAACCTCAATAAAATTCAAATTATTTAAAACTTCATCACTAAGCTGTTCATGTGGCAGATTTTCCGGATTCATATTTTCAAGTCCTATTTGTTTATCAATATAGAGCAAATCTGTCAAACAACTTGATACTACCTGATTTGCTGCAGCTCCACTTCCGCCATAACTGCCTGTAATATATGTATTCGCTGAAAGCATAGCAGTATTTAACGTCGTTAAAAGTGTTGCTGAAGCACAGAGAACAAACATTCCTGTCATAAAATTAGTAATAACAGTTGGTTTTTTATTCGTTGAAAATAAGAGTTTATATCCTATGATCACAAAGGAGATTGTCATTATAACAACTATTCCTACTTTAAATTCTGAGAGAAAATTTTTAACAGGTTCATATTCCGTAAAATCTAAAAATCGAAAACATGCCTCATAGAAATCTTGACAACAGTTTGCCAAGAAAATCAATCCTTTTACAATCCACCATCCTATAATTCTAAATGGTGATATCAAAATGTTAGAAGGTGAAAGATAGGTACTATTTTCGATTAATAGGTCAAGTATTGCTTCCTCTGACATACTTCCTCCTTTCTAGGTGCTATTAATAGCACCTTGTTTTTTTTATTGTGTAAAAGCACTTCTAATTGTTATTTTAACCGACTCTTTTATTAACGTGGATGCTTCAATCGTAGCCAACACACTAGACCATGATTGATTTCTGTTAAGTTTCAATTGTCGTAAATAATCTTTCCCAATTTCATTTTTTAATATCTGATCTATGATGGTATAGTTGGGGCAGGATTCAAATGATGTTATTTCTGTTTTCATTTGAATTTGTTGATCAATTCCATTTACTATCTCATTGATATTAATCAGTCTTTTTCTTAAATCAATATGCTCTCTTGACTCATTATTAACTTCATTCAGGTTTATTTCATTCGGGTTTGGAAACGTCTCTGTAAGATACGTATATCTAAATAAAAACTGCGTTCCATCTTGAACATTATTAAAGATAGGGTATGGATATATGTCATTTCCCTGATTATCTTTTCTTTTGATTTTTCGAGTAATTACGCATTCTCCCTCTAATAGACTCTCTAATTCTTCCGGTCTTAATAGTGGTTTGTCAGTAGGCGTTTCCATATAATTTTTTTTCAGACTTAATTTATCTCCGCTTCGTTGTATATCAATAAATGTTTCTGTTCCGAGTTGCTTACTAATTTTTTCCAATGTCTCCGGATCACTTGATTTGATGTATACCTCATTCGCACAGTTATCTATGATTGTCTGCGCATCATCTTTATAATGCTTATAAATCTGAGCATATGATTGAACATATAAATCAAATCCTATTTTTCTACCATTCGATACCGTCATAATTTCATCCATCCCTTCTATCGATGGCATATTGCCAAATTCATCAAGAATAAATCGTACTGGAATTTTACAGGCTTGCTGAGGTGTATTTGTTGCCTTTTTCGCCAGCACAAAATATAATTGTCGAATAAACACTGAAGCGATAAAATGATTGGATTTATCATAGTCCGGAATTGCTAAAAAAACTGCAGTTGGTCGTTCTCCAAATCCTATTTTTTCTAAATCAAAACTGCTTTCTGCAGTCATTTTTGCAATCTTTTCATCTAAAAACACTCCTAAATTGGATAACATATTCGTATATATGTTCCCTTTTGTTTTTTCACTGGATGTTTCAATTGTGGCGTATTTTAATTTTGCAAGATCCATCGTATCTCGCTTATTAAAATATTCATCCAATGCTGTTAAATTCGGATTCAACGGATCTTTTTTTCTGACAAGTTCCGTGAATAAGATTACTATGTTGTAAATATTAATCTGCTGTTCATGCTGATGAGATGCTTTGTATGAATAGGATTTTGGTAATCCTTTTATATTTCCATCCTCAATAGGCTCTCTTCCGTTTTTCAAACACTGCTCAATTTTTTTATTTTCTTCAGCTTTTTCCTCTTCACTCATTCCTTCATAATTTATAATTTTTGTCTGATAAGCCTGTATACGCATTTCATTCAAATCTTCGTCCAATTGCAGTAAATCTGTGATTACTGCAATGATCAAAGCGGTAAATAAATCTGTTGCTGTGTTTGTCCAGATTGGTTCGCTTTTCCCATTTTCACTTGTATGGAAAATAGAAAAAGCAAAGGATCGTGCCATTGCATATGCTGTCGCTTTATCATCCTCTTTATATAAATTTATGATTAAAGAAAGAGGATTGTATCCCATACTTAAAATTGGATTATCTAAATTTAATAGATAAACATCATATCCTCTAGCAATTAATGTTTTTTTAGAAGATTTATAATTTTCAAATTTAGGATCAGCAACAACTATTGAATGCGGTTCAATCGCTCTCGAATATACATCGATTGTCTTATAGATGTACATTTCACCTTTACCAATTCTGGTAATACCTAAAATCAACGTGTTGTTGATTCCGGTATCAATGTAAAGTTTTCCATCAAATTGTGCGACAATCGTTCCAGGACTACCCGAATAAGTTTTCATGCCTCTGTCTGGTATTTCTTTATATTGTTGTTTTATTTCTTCTTTCGTGGTCCATCTCGCAGAACCTTTTTGACCTACATTAAAGTAATCCTCTGAAAAAGAAATCTTAAACTTATACCAAATTAAAATATCCAGCACTATGATTAATATCAAAAAGAAAAAAAAGAAAATCATTTCATTTTTTCCCATATATGGTAGTATCTGTTTAAATCCTAGATACTTTTTAAAATCTTTTCCTTCCGCCATATTGTTGATGATTTTGGAAAAGTTATTTATAAAGTTAATAATATAATTCCAGCAAAAAAAGAAAATTAAATCGGTAACTATTATGACAAGCTTAATTGACTTGTTTTTTCCTAAAAATCTATTCAGATTCATTACTTTCTTTTTTTCCGATCCATATTGTTTTAATTTCGTTATTTTCATATTATTTTCCCTGCATTTTAAACAAAAGCTAGGACATCCTAGCTTCTGTTTAAATATGATTGTAACCTTTTTCCTTCTTCTTCAAATACTTTTTTAGGAATTGGAATGAGGTTGTTTTTTTTCAAGTGGCTTATTATTATTCTTTTTTTTTGAGATGTCATATAAATTTTTTCATATCCATTTTGACAATTGTATATGTAACTGACATACCTCTCATTTTCTTTTTTGATACATGCTAATTTCCCGTAAACTTCTTCAATATTCATTCGTTCCGTTCACTTCCTTTTTAGGTGCTATTAATAGCACCCTTCTAAAAAGTAAATTTACCAGTCAAATATGTGGCTATATAATTTGCTCCTAATATACAGAGTGTTGCTATTAAAACCCATTTAGCATTATCTTTTACTATTTTTATTCCTTTTTCTCCCCCAAAGAATATTAAACATCCACCGATAATTAACACTATAACTATCATTCCCCCTGTAAATGGCTGAATATCTTTTACTAAATTTAAAAATGGCTGAAATATTTTATCCACTAACGTTCCTCCTTTATTCTTTCATATGTTCTTTAGTTTCTTCTGTTTTTTTCTTTTTGGCAATGATATATAATATCAACACTATCAAAAGAATTATGATTGCAATTCCAACACTAATAATAACAATTGGACTTGGAACTTCTTCATATGTTCCTGTGGCTTTAATCGTGTAAGTGATATCTGTTTTACTTTCTACTTCCTGTTCCCCCTCATAAACCGCTGTTTGTATAACATGAGGTGTGTTTATTTCTCCGATGTATTCAGCTCGATACACTGGAACAAGTTTTTGGATATCAGCCATCGCATCTCGACATACAATTCCATTTGCATCTGTGTAGACATCGGATGTATAATATGTGTTTTTGATCTTTCCATTTGAACCATCCAAACCAACTGATGCAAGAAGCTCTTTTTCATATCCTTTCAGAGGAGCACCTGCTCCTCTGTCATTCGAAAATACAATTCCCTGCCATTGAATTGCATTCCGGTCATATCCTTGGAATTTGATATCAATTGTGGAATCTACCCATTTCGTGTGTGTCATATGCACACGATTCAGAGTGCATTCTACAGTTTCTTCCACTCCTGTTTTTTCATTTTTTGCAGAAACCGTTTTTGTCTTAGGAACATTATTTTCAGAAACAACATATTCATATTCTGTATAACTTTCTACCCCTTGACGATAGGCTTCTGCTTCTTCTTCTTTCACTTCTTTTAACTGATATACAACTTCATCTTTTTTTATTTCTTTTGGAAACTCAAAGGTTGTTCCTTTTAGAATTGCTCCTGATTGCTGTTCTAACATCACCTTCTTTTTTTCGATTTCCGGAGTTTCCTCCACAATCTCATAAGAAATCCCTTTGAGTTCATATTTCTTTCCATTTTTTTGGATTTCTTTATCCATTGGTTTTTGCTCATTTTTATTCTCAGTTGTATATGTCATTACATTTTCGTAGTAATCTGAAGCTTGTACTGGAAGTTGCATTTGTGAAAAAAGTAGACATATATTCATTGCACTTACTGCCAATATTTTATTTTTCATCTTCATCTTTTTTCACCTGCTCTCTTTTGTCGAGATAAATAATAGTAATTGTCAAACCGGCTGCAGCAATTAAAAAGATTGTGCTGAGAACTAAACGTACAGTTACTTTGTCTCCTGTCTTTACTCCTTCATCATTTCCATCCGGAGTATTTGTTATAATCTCTCCCGGTGGAACTGGCGTATGCTTTGGAATCACTTTTACATCATACATCATCGTTCCCTCTTCTTCTCCCCACGTCGGGATTGCAATCAGAAGCGGTGTAATATCATCGTATCCTGAATCATCGGAAGCATACAGAAGATAGACTCCAACGTTCAAATCTTTTATGATTGCTTTTCCTGATGTGTCTGTTGTACAGCTTCCATCTGTTGTTTTGTAATTACTTAATTGCAGTGCTGCTTCTTCCAATTGCTCCGCTGTTTCGATTTCGTTTAAGTCTATCCCGCTTTCTTGATAGATATCTAGTAATTGATACTCTCCGTCTATAACATCTGCAACTTTCGCATATTCAAAAACAACACCCTCTTTTGAAGTTCCGACTCCGCCGTCCGTTAATTCTATTTCAATGCTTCCCTGTTCCTGTTTGATGTTGTCCAGGTTATCCGGCAACGCAATATTTTCATTTGCTTGTGCCGAAAAACTGAATAGTAATGTTGTAAGAATCAAAGGAAGCCATTTCTTAATTGTTCTGTTTTTCACTGTCTTTCCCCCATTTCTTTTTAGCTATCACACTTCCGATTCCTATTGCTAAGTATAAAAATGGAAGTGCTGTAAAGACCAGCTCCCGGAAAGACATGCTTCCCGGTACAATTTCTTGTTCTTGTTTCTCCGTATAAGGAATCCGTTCACCTGTGACTACCAGCCGCTTGGTATTCAATCCATATGGCGTACATGTGATCAGGGATACCAAATCTTTTTCCGCCTGTATCCCCAAGCCTTCCACATCTTCCGGATGAATGATGTCAATTTCTGATACCTGATAGGCTAACTTTTCGCCACAGACTGTTAAGAAAAATAAGTCTCCTGTTTCCATTTCATCCAGCCTCGTGAAAAGCTTGGCATTTGGAATCCCCCGGTGTCCGGTCAGAATACAATGCGTATTCTCTCCACCCACCGGAAGGCTGCTTTCCGGAAGATGTCCTACTCCATTTACTAAGACTTCCTCTTCTACCCCATGATAGATTGGAAGATTTACATTGATTTTGGGAATGGAAATCGTTCCCATCATTCCGGTACCGGATAAGTTAAGTTGTTTCTGATAATTTTCTTCTCCTAAAATTCCTTGCTCCATGTTGCCAACGATAATTCCATTGGCTTGCCATAGCATCTCATTGTATTGAATTGCTTCTTTTTTTGCTTCCTGCACTTTTGCATCACTCGTTTGGTTCATTTCGCTCTGATAGGTCTTTATCATACTTTGTTGATAGTTCTGATCCATCACGCTTGCAATTAACGGGTATGCACAAAGAAGCAATCCTGCGATAAATAAAATGGCTCTTATTCTTTTTTTCTTAGACTTCTTCGTTTTCCTTTTTGCTGTGTTTTCCATATATAACTGCTCCTGCCACAAGTGCTGTTCCTGCCACAAGCATAATCAATGCCACAGATGAACCTGTGATTGGAAGTTTCTTTCCTACTGCATTAATAACAGTCAGATTTGAAGAACCATCCTCTACGTCTGTTGTAAGGTCTACATCTGATTCTTTATATGCTCCATTCAAGAACTCTTTAATATGTGCTGTTGTTTCTAAATCCTGCAGCGTTTTATCCGTTGCTCCATCTCCTTTGATGTAATCGTTTCGTTCATCTGTGAATGTTGCCTTTAAATTTAAAACAATAGGGTCAAGCAATGGACGGTAGCCTGTCGGTGCTTGTGTCTCTTTCAAATAGTATGTACCACTATCTAATCCATAGATGATGAATGTTCCCTCTGCATTGGAAACCATTTCCACTGCATCTGCCGGCTGCTCTCCGCCTGTATGGTCTGTTCCACCTATGCTGTCACGATTGATTACGTTGTATCCGTTTTCTGCCTTTTTTACATATACCTCGTTTTTCAATTCCGGGTCTGAATACAAACGGAATTTTGCTCCCTCTAATTTCAGATCGTGATCGTTTGTTTTTAACACATTTAGTTTGTAAGTAAAGCACACGACCGTGTCCCATGGTGTGTACCCGGTATCTCCAGCTCCGTCTCCATCCGGATTGTTGGAAAATTCCAGCCGCACATCATTTTCAAATCCCGGACGTCCGGTATCTTCTGCCGCCTTATCATTAAGCGTTGCATCATATCTTAAAATCACTTTCTGTCCATATACGTTCTCGTCCAAATCATTCTTTTGATCGAACTCACGATCCACGATTGCTTTGATATCTTGGATCTCTACTTTGAACGTCTCTCCATTTCCCGGATTTGTGATGACTTGAAATTCCTCTTTTGCAAGCTCATACATTTTATCTTCTGTTTGAATCTGAATTGTCACAGAGTCCGGATCAAATGTTAATGCTTCATCCATCACATCATGCCATGCATAATAGTATGTGTCGTATCCGTTGATGTTTGGAATATTGGATTCAAATTTATAAGGTACTGTCTGTCCAATCTCATAGTCTCCGATATCGTTCCATCCATCATTGCCAATTACATCTTTGTTATCATCTTCCTGAATTTTCTTGATGACTGTCGGATAATCCGATTTGATGTTTACGTCTGCATCCGGATTCGCTGTATTTACGATGCACATTGATGCTGCAGAATGAGTTCCTCCTACCTCGCTTACTTCATCTACGATGTAGTAGCCATATTCCAAACCAGCAATCTCAACAGAATTATCTTCTTTTGTCTCTGTTACAAGCACAACGTCAGATGCAACTTGGTCTTTTACAATCTGATCTCTGAGTTCTTCTACAAAATATCGGAACTCACTGTAAGAACCTTCTACGTTCTGCTCTGTCTGTGCGCCTTCTACTTGATTGTTATTTAAGGACTGAATGTAATCAATCACTTCATACTCTGTCACTTTCGCAGCGTCTTTTCCAAGCTTTTCTCCGACAACTGTTTTCAGTGAATCCTCATATGGCTCGTTAAATGTATAATTGATCGATTCGCCACCTACCGAGTTTTCTGCATTGAATAACTGATATACGTTAAATTTCTTACCAGCTAAAGTCTGTCCTTCATTTCCTTGGATTGTGATGCTCGCATCCCCACGTCCAAAATCTGCTACTCCGTTCGGTGTATTCACAGTCGTACGTGCTTCTGCAGCTTGTACCTGCAGTGAACCGATGGAACTCGTTACTCCTCCCATTGCAACGACTGTAGACATTGCAAGTGCCATAAACATTTTTAAAGTTCTTTTCTTCATTGTCCTTCTCCTCTCTAATGTGTATCCAAATAATAAAATCATTCCAAATATGATTGCGACTAACATCATCCATAATGTGGTATTTGATCCGGTGTTCGGAAGTTTCATACCAATATTATTTATGATAGTCATCTCTGCTACTCGGTCTGCTTTTGTGCCGGTAACCGTAAACATGCCTTCCGAATCACTTGTGAACGCTTCTCCATTTACATAAAAGATAAATTCATCTTTTACCGGAGTACTTTCTGTATAGACTTCATATGTCACCGGATTTCCATTTTGATCTAACGGAAGCCGGTATCCTGCCGGTGCTTTTGTCTCCTGCAGATAATACTTTTGTCCTACTTTCAAATCTGCAAAATTCAAAATTCCTTGATCGTCTGTAACACCTTTTGTAACTTCCTGTGTACAATCCTGATCTGCGAATAATGTGAACTCAGCTCCTGCGAGAAGTTTGTCTTTATTATTCAGCTTGTGAATTTTCAAACTGAATGGAGCAAGTAAATCTTCCACGGTCAGAGAAATATTTCCCTGAGCTGTTACTTCAAATTTGATATTTCCAAGTGTTTCATCAATTTTAGAAGTTAGTGTGACTTTGTTGTCTTCTGCCACATCAAATTCGATAATATTCGCATTTACTATATATCCATCCATGACTTCAAGTTCCGTGATCGCATGGTGTCCATGCTGCAGGGCTTTAAAAGTCAGACAACCATTTTCATCTGTAGTCAAGGTTTCTTTTGTGCCGTCCGGTTTCGTATGTTCAAATTTTGCTCCCGGAATCGGAATCTCAGTTCCTTCCTGTACTTTCTTCAAATCGAGTTTCATTACATTTTCAGGAACAATTGGTTTATTATAAGTATTGACATTTTCTGCTGTTCCTGCCGATGTAATCTGTCTTACAAATATCTCCGGATTCAATAAATACCCCTCTGGTGCTTTCGTTTCTTGAATAGTAACTGTTCCTATCGGAATAGACGCCGCACCACTTGATGATTTGTACAATTGATCTCCTGAATGCAAATATTGTTCACTGTAATAGCAAAATCCATCTTTGTCCGTCTGAAATACCCATGTACGTGCTGGTGTCTTTCCTAACGCCGCCGGATCTTTATTCACTTCCCATAACCCGGCATAATATTTCACGGTAAACTGTGCTCCCTGCAAAGATGCACTTCCTTGCGGTTTATTTTGATTCGTTTCCGCATCTACTTTTCCGAGTAAGATACCGACTGGATCCATTTGTGGTAAATCCGAAAAAGAAACAGATGCTGTTCCACCTGCCGGAATATACACTGATTTTGTTTCCGGATTTATCGCATACCCTTTCGGAGCTTTGATTTCTTTCACATAGTAAGTTCCTGCATTAAGTGTCAATGTATTAGAGTTTCCGTTTGCATCAGTTGTAAATGTTCCAACTCGTGATGCTCCGGAAAGGGAAGAGCTGCTATATACCCCAAACTGAGCTCCTGCTAATGAATAACATGGATTTCCATTCGTTAAACTTGGATTTGCAGATGTTTTTTTCAGAGTAACTTTTCCTTGTTTCGGTGCTGGTGGAATATATCCCAAAAAGGCTACATCCTGATAGTTATCCGGCGTGATATCTGCAATATACGCATGATAGCCCCAAGTAATCGGATCGGTCTTACCACTCAGAGATGCAATATAACTTCTTGCCCTACCATTGTTATTGCAACTACCATTTTGATATCCTGTCGCAAATGTTGCATTATCCATGTCGTAACCCAAGTCGCCTCCGGAATATCCCGGTCCACCAGGAGAATAATATAAAATCTTTCTTACAACTGGATCGTTCCACTCTCTGATTGTTCCATATTTTGTTTGATTGTTGCCCCAAAACGATTTTTTATTTTCTGCACAATAGCCGTAGCTATTTGCGCCGGAAATTTCAAAGTATCCGTTTCCTGCACCACTTACCCTTGGCTTCTGTGTCACTCCTACACTTTGTCCCGGTGTAAATCCACGTGCATCCACGCTCCTGTCATCTTCGTTGGTAAGTTTAACCTGACTTTTTTCTAAGATTTCTTCCATCTCTTCCTGAGTTGCCATTTCAACTAGAATGTTCAAATCCGGATCGGTAATGTCTCCATCTTTTCCGATTCCGTTCTCAAAACGATACTCTGATGTCAGATACGCATTTTCATCTAAGTAGTTTTCTAGTCCAAGCCTTTTGGCAGTTTCTTTGCGGTATGCCACTGCTTCTTCCGACATATCTTCGCCGGCAAGGTACATTTCTATGATTTTCTCATAGGTGTTCTCTTCATTTTTTATCATCTCTTGTGCTTGAACCGTTGAAGAAAACAACACACAGATAAGCACAAGTGCTAAGATTCGTTTTAATTTTTTCAAAGTGTTTTCCTCCCATCTCACTCAAAAATGGTAATAAAAAATAGAGCATCCCATGATACTCTACTTTCACGTCGATATTATTTACTTGCTCCGCAGCTACATGTATAACCTGTTACGACTTCTTCACTCCAAGCAGGAGAATCTTCGATCCACTTTGTTGTATACTCGGCAGGATGTGTAACTGTTTCTGTTCCCGTCTGCTTTTGTACATATTCCGTATGTGTTCCATACTGACCTGTTCCATTTAACATATGTTCTTTAATATGTCCTGCTGGATCTGATGTACAATCTGCTCCACAATTACCACAAACTTCAATTGCCACCGTCTCATAAATCGGCTTATATTCCGTCCAAGCATCTTTTACAAGAACCTGCTCATTATGCCCTGTTGCCGGATGATTTATTGTTGTTGTCTGAGGTGTCCATGCATGTTTATGGGATGGTTTCTCTGAACCGGAATTTCCACTACTCGGTTTTTCCGTTTTGCCCTGATTCTTATTCTCAGAATTTGAATCGCTTTTGGAACTATCTGATTCTGATTTATTTTCTATCGCAGTGGCAGATACCTTTTCTGTTTCCTGCTTCTTATCTTCCGACTGTTTTTCTTTTTCTCCATTGGAAGAAGCTTCAGCGGACTGTTTCTCTTTAGATTTTTTCTTTGTATCTTCTGAATTACTTTTTGTCTTACTTACAGAGACTACTTTCCTTGGGGTTTCCGCCCTGGATGTTGTTTCTGTATCTTGACCAAAAATCGTAACACCAGTCAGTCCAAGTAACAATACAAAGGCTGCTCCTGCTCTTACAATGTTTTTCTTTCTCATCTCTTTCCTCCTTCCAAATATCAAGCTTGCCTTTATTATAGCTTAACTTCCTTGCTGTAATCAACGTGAAAATATCCATTTTACAAAGCTTTCTCATAACTTTCCTATTGATATTTCGAGAAAAGTTACGTGGATCTGCATATCCACTACAGTTTTTTCATCACCGTTCCTGTAACGGCTTCAGATGTAAATCTGAGTTTATTTAATTTTCAAAGTGTATGGTTTCCCCCTTTCGTGAAAATTAAAAAAAGCTATTCAAAAAGTATGCTTTTTGAATAGCCGTCCCAAATACGCTTTTAAGGCTAAAAAAAAGAGATTTTAAGCAAATCCCTTCTCAAAACTTTATAAAATTATATGTATCAAAAAGTATACTTTTTGATGTTTTTAGTATAATATAGTTTTTACATAATGTAAATAGACTTCTATAAGTAAGTTTAATTTTTTTTCTTTTTGATACTGTATTCTTCCACGACCAAGTTGTTATTTTGACAATAACTGAAATTTTGAAACAAACAAATTTTAAAGCGTAGCGTGTGCGAAAAAATAGATATACGGACACTTATTTATGAATATATATATGTATAGAATATAAATAATATATATAATATACTCCGCTTATAAAAACACTTGTATTGCTTATATTTTAGGGATTGATGAGACTTTTACACATAGCAAAAAACTTGTATAAATATCATATTTTTTGCAGAAAAACTGGAATGATTTTTCAAAAATTGGAAAGAAACTGGAATAACTTAATTATTTTATGCAAGAAAACTGGAATGATTTTTCGTTCCAGTTTTTCAATGTACCGTATCTATTCTATTTTTACAGCATTTTTTTCTTGGTTTGAAAAAACACAAAAAAATGAGTATGATATTTCTCTGTATCATGCTCATTTTTTTATATATTCTCTTTGTATGCTAATTTTAACTACTACAACTAGACTTAGAAGTGATCTAAGTCTAGTTTCCCTTATCCATTTACTGGTTCAAATCCAATGTCTTTTACCTCCAAACCAATTTCCTTTCGGATAAGTCTATGTATCAAATTCTTTTTAATTGTCCGCTTCCAATTTTTCTTTTTTACACCTGCATTAATAATCTCTAAACTATGTGTAATAATATTTGGCAAGCTAAAGGATCCAAACATCTTATCGATATCTTTGTTATAGAATTTCAGAAGTTCGTTTATTGCTTTCCGATCTTCTTTTCTAACTATCTTAATCTTATTCCTTCTTACAGCTACATCGATTGAATTTTCCCGGTATTTTTCTTCTTCCTGCTTATTTTGTTTTTCTACTGCAAACTTCCGGATTGTAATAAAATATTTTTTATCTTTTATTCCGATGGAAAACAGAAGGCGTAGCTCTTTCAAATAATCTTGTAAAGTACGTCTACATATGTTAAATTTCCGCATAAATTTTCTCACGAAGTCTTTTGTTCCATGCTGGTAACTTGCCCCTCCGGCAAGATTATTTTTCATTAAATCCATTGCGAGGAGCTTTGCTCCGCCCGGAAGATTCCGGAACTGTGTACACGAAAATATAACATAGTTCGTATTCAAGTATCCTCTTTTAAAAGACTCCTGATCTAAAAACTCATTATTCAAGATCGTAATATCCATATCTGTATAATTATTTTTTTCTACAGCTATGATTCCCTTTTCTACAAGTCCATTTTTTGCATCGTAAAAAGCTTGGTAAGATAAGCCTAATTCTTTACAGACATTCCTATAATAAATTCCTTCTGCATATCCATATCTATCTTGAAATTTAGATACGTAAAGAAGAACATCTATTTCTGCAGACGTTGCTTTTTTCTCTATTAATTTTTCCAGTACAGCAAAACTTAATTTCTGCATAGTTTCAGTTCTCCTTTCCCCAATTTTTAACTAGGTGCTATTAATAGCACCCAACAAAAAAGACAGATACAAAAGGTGTATATAACATACTTTCCATGTATCTGTCTACTCTGTTTTTATAATATTCATCTACTTACTTATAGAACTCTATTTTTTTACGTTTTCTATAAGTAAATCTGCTTTATATGCTTGCAAAAAATTTTTACTTATGTTATTATAATTTCAGAGATGATGTTTGTGTGTAAATATCATCATCGACAGTGGAATTTATGTAGGATATAAATTTCACATGTTAAAACATTAACGCCAATTAATGTTTTAACCCTTGTACATATTATACAGAATTATATTCAGGTTGTCAAGAAAATTTGTACAAGGTAATTCTAAAGACAAAAAGAACGGTTCATCCGTTCTTTTTTTGTTCTTTTCCGCTTTCTTATCCAGCTAGCATTTCTTTTTTATATCTTCGGAAAGTACTCATTGAAATCCCTAATTTTTCCTGCAGCTCTTTTTCCGTTAAATGTTTCTGTCTAACATTCTCATACTCTATTGCAAAGTGCTCTTTGCTTACAAGACGTGGACGTCCATATTCTTCCCACTCCCCTCTTTCCTTTTTTGCATCAATCCCCATTTTTTGCGCTTCCAAATTTTTCTTTCTTTCTGCATCCGTAAGATACGCCAAAATTTGGACCACTAAATCACAGATAAATGTTCCTGTTTCTCCATGTATCGTTGCTCTAGTATCAAGGATACTAAAATCTAAAATCACAATATCCACTTGTTTTTTTTTGTGAGCGTATTCCACATTTCTAATGTTTCCCGATAATTTCTTCCAAGCCTGTCAAAACTGGTAAAATAAATCGTATCTCCTTTTTTTATTAGTTTTATCAGCCTTTCAAACTCCGGGCGTTTGAATGTTTTTCCAGAACATCTATCCACAAAAATATTCTCTTTTTTAATCTCCATTTTTAACATTTCTCTGATCTGCCGATCCGGGTTCTGAGAAACCGAAGATACTCTAACATAACCATAATCCATTATTATTTTTTCCTCTTCTTTCCTTGATATTTTTTTCAATTCAAAAAGGAGTAGACACCTACTCCTTTTTATCTCCTCCTCTCTTGATCCAGCTAAACGATAATGACACGGCTTACTTTTTTAATTTGTGATATATATATATTACAACACCTTGGTGGAGCTGCTTTTTTATCTCCCGGAAATTCTTTCAAACATCGTTTCACAGACAGCACATATTATTTTTGAATCCCGTGATGCTTTAATTCGTTTTTTACATATGGGGCATTCATATGTCACATATGTATTATGTGATCTTGGACTTAAATTTTCATTTCTTGCTCGTTCCATTGCAATATATAATTTACTATATGTGATTAAATCATCGTAATATCGATTAACAATCCGTAACCCATCTTCTTTAAGGCTGTCCGGTATCGTCTGAAAAATCCATCCGTAATTACGATCATATTCGCATTTTATTCCAAAATCCTGAGCTTTTAGCGCAAACAATTTGTTATGATATTTTCCATTCGTTGATTCTGCAATATCCTGATTCTCATTGCAAATATGAATCAGGATATGAATGACATTTTTTATAATATCTTCTTTCTTATAAATTTCTACTGGAACGTACACACATAACTTTCCATTTTTCTCAAAACTATGCGCCCACCTTCTTCCATTCATATTTTTAAAATTTTTAGTATATCGATTTCCAAAATTTCTCAGAAAAAAGACCGGTTCATTTTTTTTCTCTCTTTCCAGTAAAATGCAAAAATCTCTATAGATATCTAAAACATATCCGCATATATACTGGTTCAGCGCATTAATGTTCATCTTTTCTCCTGTATTCTAAGTTTATCTCTATATTCATCTGAACAGCTCTTTTTTTACATTCTTTTTCTAATGCTGAAATAACAACATTGGATTTTGTTGTTCCTTTCCGCTCACTATATTCTTCCAATAATGCAGATACTTCCTCAACCAAATACAATGGCAGCATACTTGCTCGTATGATGTACTCTTTACTTCTTTTTCCGACTTCCCATTTTTTTTCTATCTCTTCTTGAGCCAAAATGAAGTCCTTGATACTGTTGTTCTCAAACCAAAACAACGGTTCTCCAGTTTCTTCTAATATACGATATACAACGCTTTTTAATGCTTCCGGTATTTTTATCGTCGTAAACTTTTTTTTCATAAGTTCTCATCCTTTCCCGTTTATTATAGCTTTTTTTCTCTTCCATTTCAATATTGTATATAATTTTATATCTGTTATAATATTAAAAAAGGGGTGATTTACATAGGCAGTATACAAATACGCAATCTTCCTGATGATGTTATTTTACGTCTATCGGAACTTGCAAAAAAACAAAAAATAAGTAGAGAACAATACGTCCGGGAACTTTTAATCTCTTTCGCATCCTCAGAAGTAGAGCAAGAGCTGCATAATAAATATGACACAATCATTCAGCAATTAATCGAAATGCTTCAAGAGCAGAATGAAATTATCGAACGAAATACCCTCGCTTTTGATACTGTAATTGACATGGTACAGACTATCATCAATCCGATTAATAGCGAAAATTTTTAAGGTGCTATTAATAGCACCTACGCATTATTAAATGTGTCGTAAGAGAAAATATTGAAAGGAATAGGTGAGCCGTTGCAAAACAATACGAAAAATAAAAAAGGCAAAGTAAGCATTACTTTAGACGAATCTGTTATCAAAGAAATCCAAGAATTAGCCGATTCCGACAACAGAAAATTCAGTCCATACATCAATTTAATTTTGATTGATTGGATTCAAAACCACCCAAGAAAGGAGAAAATAGGTGCTATTAATAGCACCTATTCATTAATATGGATGAAACAAAAGTTATGTAAATTTTCAGATGAAGAATACGCTATATTAGAAACCATAAAAAATTCCGTTCCGGAAGTAAGCACATGCATGGGCGCAATTCGCTTTCTCATAAAAAAATATCAATTAGAAACTCAGCAAAGTATATCTCTAAATGATATTTCGACCGAATTACGAAAATTGCAAAAAACTTTATCGTACGCAGAACGTAATACAGAAGTTAGTGTAGATGCTCTGAACACGTTACTCATGCTTAATAATCCAGATGCATGTTACTTAACAGACGTATATAAACATCCAGCAATTCAATATGCGGAAGACAATATAAAAGATAAAATTGCTCATAACAAGCAAAGAAAAGATTTTAGAAAGCAAAAAGGTAAAGGTAATAGGACATGAGTATTAATGCAGGGGTAGTTGTTGTCAATCAATTTTGTAACAGTACTTCAAAATTATTTACTGGCTACATAAACTATATGGATCGGGAAGAAGCCAGTCGTTCTGAAAATACCGTTAAATATAATCTCTATAATGACTATATGGGAAACCCGGAAAAAACTTCTGGATTATTTACAAACATGAAAAAGACACTTTCTGATCAGGACATTTCCGCGCTAAAACAAAAATTTGAAACAGCTCAGAATAATGGCTCCTTAATGTGGCAAACCGTCATTTCATTTGATAACCGATGGCTAGAAGAGTTTGGATTATATTCTTCCGATACAAAAACACTCAATGAAAAAAAATTAAAAGAACTTGCCACAAATGGAATTAACAAAATGTTGCGAAATGAAAATTTGGAACATGCGGTTTGGTCTGGAGCTATTCATTATAACACTGATAATATTCATATCCATGTGGCCACAGTAGAAGAATACCCGAAAAGAGAAACCCGGATGTATACTCAATATGATTATTCTCTCAATGATAAAAATCGTCTGAGAGCTGATGGAATCATTCTCAACCTGGATGGAAAACCATTAATGAAAGAAGAGGTCAAAGGAAAGTTCAAATTAAAATCCATAGAACTTTGTAAGCAATCTATTACAAATGAAATCATAAAAGAGAAAGATTTAAACGTACAAATAAATCAAGTGATTCGAGAACGTATTAATGGATCTTTGAGAACAAAACTTTTTCAAGACAAAGAGTTGCTCTCAAAGATGAATCAACTATATGAGACACTACCCGATTGTAATCGTTCCCTTTGGAATTATAACAATAGTATAATGAAACCTTATCAGCAAAAAATTGATGATATATCTCATAGTTATATTGAGAATTATCATTCTGAAGATTTTAAGCAGCTTCTCTCTATGCTAGATAAGCAATCAAATTTATACCGAACAGCCTACGGAAATTCTAATTCCGATTTCAAAGAAACGAAATTAAAAGATTTATATTCCAGAATGGGAAACAGCATTTTAAAAAGTATACGAAACATCGATCAAAGTTTATCCCGTGAGCAACGTTTTAAAAGTGACTTTTCAGAAATGCATTTGAAAGATATTGAAAAAATAGTTTCTGATTCTTCAAAAAGTCCTGATGAAAATAAAGCTTATCACTTATACAACTTAGGACTCATGCATTATAAAGGGATTCATGTTAATAAGGACATAAATGCTGCCATTCATTATTTAGAAAAATCCTCAAATCTCGGAAATGAAAATGCCAAATATCATCTAGGAGTCATATATACGACTTCCGGAACTCCCACATATAACATGCAAAAAGGAATCACACTATTAGAAGAGGCTCGATCTACCGGTAACCTTTTTGCATCTTGCCGGCTAGGAGATATATATAACTTTCAATTCAAAGATATGGAAAAAGCTTCTTCTTATTACGAAGAAGCTTCAGGCAACGGTTCTTTGTATGCTCAGAACCAGCTAGTAAAAATGACTTTCTCAAATATAAATCAAAATATACAGAAAAATTTTCACTTTGAAAAAGCATTAAAATATATGAAGCAATCTCTCAAAAAAGATTATGAATCATGGAAAAACATTTTAGAACATGATCGGGAATTACAAAATTCTCTTCAACAATCAACTTCTGACTATGATTTTTAAGATATGATATTGGAAAAAAGACAAGAATAAAAAGGAATAAAAAAACACAAATTGAGAATACTTGCAATAGCAACTCGCATATGTTATAATAGCGATAGCTAAAAAGGATATAGTACCCACAGGTACACAAAGTAAAAGCCCCAGAGTTGCGACCTCTGGGGCTTTTTTGGCTAGTTGTCACTGTCGTTTCCGTCTAACCATTTGCAGATGCAGTAGCTAGCTACACTTGCCATGACAGAAACCAAAAAGGATATAATAATTTCCACAGGCACACCCCCTTTCTATTGTCAGAATAGGGTATGACAACGCTTTTATCTTATCATATTTTCTTTCTGATTCCAATGAAAATACCACTTAAATTAATTAGGTGCTATTAATAGCACCCAATTAATCACAGATATAGTTCTTATAAAAATCGACCATAATTTTCTCTACAATAAAACACATCATGTATGTGAACTACCCATTGTCTAAAGCCAATAGGCTTCCTGCTTCATAGACCTCGCAACCTACTATCTCCACAGGCGTTAATTCGGGCAGTCCCTGCCCTATATTGTTATT
>ENA-ORTL01000454-ORTL01000454.1-human-gut-metagenome-genome-assembly--contig:-NODE-454-length-40657-cov-16.1733_pt1 | contig 40657 bp, 25 predicted proteins | sample MGYA00241916_ERZ509196 | MGnify/ENA primary metagenome ERZ509196 (study PRJEB26280, sample SAMEA2338844) | human gut metagenome | biome: human gut; feature: human-associated habitat; material: faeces...
TATTACTATATTGTGAATTTAATCTGTCTGTTATAGAGTATCATGTTATTAATGAAAAAATGCATTTTTTATATAAATCATAAAAAAATTATTTACATTATGCATGGTCTATAAATACAATTATTAAATAACGCAATATTAATGATGAAAAGAATATCATAAAATTCGTGGGGGGGGGGAGAGAATAGATGGTATTATTGGTACAAGAAATGAAAGATTTACAAAGAAAATTCCATTTAAAACTGTTAAGTGAACAAAAAGGATTGGATAATGAAATAAAAGGTATTAAAATCATAGAAGTTGAAAATATGGAAAAGTACATAGAAGGAGGAGAAATACTTCTTACAAGTTTTTTCATATATGAAAGTTGTACAATTTCTCAGTATGAAACACATATACAAAATTTGATAGATAAAGGTGTATCTGGATTTATTATAAAAAATAGTGGAAACATAAAAAATTTTAATATCAAACTAGATATACTTAAAAGATTATGTATTGAAAATGAGGTTGCCCTGTTTGAATTACTTCGACAAAATTATTATTGGGATATTATTAGATATATATTAGATAATGTTTTTGATCAAGAAATGGCATTATTAAAGTATCACAAAGTTACAAATGATAACCTTAAAGAATATATTTTCCACAAGGAGGCAACACCTAAAAATATTATAGAGCTTCTTTATACAATAATTGATAATCCAATTTCAATGTATTATGAAAATTTGAGTTGTCTTGCTACAACATATGAAGAAAAAAGTAGTTTTGATTTATTAGATAACATTAAAGAATATAGTCCAGAGATAAGATTGAGGTATAATTATTTAAAACAAGATGCTGGAAAATATAATCAATATATTATACCTATTACTTTTATAGGAAATATACCTATTAAAATTGTGATTGATGAAAAAAATAGAAAGTTAACAAATTTTGATTTTGTTGCGATTGAAAATGCGATTGATGCATTAAGGTATTCATTCACATTTGACTTTGCAAAAAACGAAATCCATAAAAAGTATCATCGAGATATTTTCTTTAATTTAGTAAATAGTCAATTAAATTATGATGATACTACTGAAGCAGCCAATATGTTAAATCTTAAAGAGGATGCTTATTATCGAGTTGTATCATTTCATTCTATTCCAGAAGATCAAAAGGAAAAGTATTCTTTGGAACAATTAGATGAAGTTGACATTATTGCTGATCAAATATCAATGTTTTATCCTAAAGAGCACATCTATAAAAATGTATCTCAAATCGTTATGTTACAAAAAATGGATTCTGATAAAGAAGATGATGATAGTAGGGAACGATTAAATGAGCTGATAGATATTGTAAAGAAAAGTATCAGCAAAAGAGATCAAAACACAAATTTTAATGTTGGTGTAGGAGAAATCGTTAAAGGATATAGAAATTTAAAAAACTCATATAAACAATCAAGAATAGCAATGAAATTTATGAAAATAGCTAGAAGGATTACTGGAGAGATAAATAAATCAATTGTTTATTATTCAAAATTAGGAATATTCCAATCCTTTATTGAATTGGATGACATAAATAAATTAAAAAAATATGTACCATACACAATTACTAAACTCGATAATTATGATAGAAAACATAATACAGAGTTATTACATACTTTAAATTCATACATAAGAAATAATTTAAGTGTCAAAAAGACGTCTCTAGATTTAATGATTCAATATCGATCAGCTTCTTATCGCATTAAAAAGATAAAAGAGATTACAAATATTAATTTTGATGACAACATAGAATTACTTTCAATAAGAAATGGATTAATAATTTTTGATATTATTAAGGTTTATTAGATTATTACGTAAAAGACGGTTATTACTATTAAAAACTGTCTTTTTTTATTGGAATGCTATTTTAATATACACTTTTTTTACAAAAAAAGTATTATTGATTTTCCTATTTGTTGCATTATAAAAATCATTATTAAAATTTAAAATAAAATTATAGATAAATTAATACTATTCTTATTGATCATATAAAACACATTTAAAATAGTTTTGCTTAGTTTGCGTAATAGGATGTAACCAAATAATAATGCTATGATATATTACGTATAATTTTCCTAGATAATATGTTGGACAGCTCATTAAGACTATATTTAACTTATTGAAAAATTAAAAGAAAGATGGAAGAATTAAAAATTAACTTAATTCTAGGTAAAAACTATGCAAATTACTAATACAACAGATTATGCGCTTCGTATCATTGATTATTTATCTGAAAAAGGAAATTTAGCTACAGAAGCAGAATTAGCTGATAATTTAAAGATGCCAATTAGAAATATTTCAAAAATAATGAATATTTTAAAAAATAACAATCTAATTAATTCTGAAATGGGATTTAATGGTGGCTATTCTCTTGCTAAGAATCCTGAAAGGATAAGTTATTTTGATGTTATCTCTGCAACTGAGTCTTCTATGAACTTGAATAAATGTTTAGAAAGAAATGGCGTTTGTTCAAGAAATTGTATAGAGACGTGCAATGTAAGGAAAGTATTATTAAAAGTTCAAGAAGATATTAATCAAAATCTTAAAAACATTACTTTTGAAAATTCATTTAATCCATCTGAAATCATTGAAAAAAGATATTTATTATTAAAAGTTGACCTAAACAGTTTAGATATGAATATTATTAGTATCAAATCTAAATTTAGTGATTTGTTTAATAACTATATGACATATGATGAGTTTTTATATAAATTTATCAATCATTGTGTTTCTAAAAAAGACAGAGATAGAGTAAAATCTTTTCTAATTGATTTTAAGAATAGTGAAAAATATTATCAAGATTCAAAAGTAAACTATCGCTCAGAGGATGGAAAAACATGGATGGATTTAGACAAGCATATAGATGATACGCAAATGGTATTGATGTTTAAATCATATGAGTACATTTATGAAAATCAAGACAAGACGAATATTTCTTATTTACAACAAGACATGATGATTGTCAATGAATTTTGGGATATGGTATCTTTATTAGAAACTGTGTTAGCTCATAATAAATTAGAAGATCATGAAAGCTTTCATAATATTTCTTTCTTTACAGAACAAATATATAAGGAATTACAATTAAATTTTCCAGAATATGGCATATTGGATAATGAAATTGAAAATATTTCTAAACTAGCAACTATTCATGATATAGGGAAAATATCTACGCCTTATGAGGTACTTAATAAAAAAGGAAAACTGACAAAAGAAGAAATGGATATAGTAAAAAAACATCCTGAAGATGGATTTAATATGGCATTAAAACTACCGAAATGAAATTCAACAAAAAACTAGTTCATTATGCTTATAATATATGTTTGTATCATCATGAGAGATATGATGGTCATGGCTATCCTAAAGGTCTTAAAAGTGATGACATTCCTCTTGAAGCTCAAGTTGTTGGACTTGCGGATGCCTATGATGCATTAATCAGTGAAAGACCATATAAAAGAAAAATTAATCATGGTGAGGCTGTGAGAATGATTGTTAATGGTGAGTGTGGAAGTTTTTCACCAAAAGTTATTCTTTCGTTTATTATTGCTTCTATGAATAAAACGTGGATTGAAAAAGTAAGTAAATAATTTAAATATTAAAGAGTAATCTAATTTTGTAAATTATGATTGCTTTTTTTATTACATTGCTTTTTACACATAGTTTACAAAAAATGTATGAATTCTTTTCCTATTCTGTGCATTATAGAAAGATTGTGAATATATTAGAATAATATTCAGAAATAATTATTATTTAAGATAAATTTTGCAATTTTATAAAAAGTCGATATAAGAGGTAGCGTATAACTAAATCATCAATCACTTTATTGTAGAAAAACGAAGATATCTAAAATTTTAAAAGTTTCCTAGTTTCATGGAAGTAAGGTGATTTGTTTGTTAAACAAAATTAAAAAAATAATTTGTATAGACATAATGGTTTGGGTATGTGTTATCTCTTTGTTTTTACAAACTGTTGTTGTCTATGCGTTAAATTCATCTGATGATTCAATTTCAAAGGAAACTATTGTTGAAAATAACACAAGCTCACAATCAGATGATTCAATAGATATCAGTGATATTTATGAAAATAATGTAATAAAAATTTATAATACAAAACAGCTTCAAGCAATTGGCTCAAATTCAATTGTTACATCTACAGATAATGATGAAAGTAATTACGGTACTGGTCAACAAATTTCAGTAAATGATGAATATATAACATATTCTCTTTCTTCCAAGTATCAACTTATGAAAGATATTTCATTAAATGGAAATGACATATGGACTTTACCAAGCGACTTTACAGGCACATTTAATCATGGAACTGTAGATGAAAATTCAACATTGTATGATTCATCAACAGATACAATCTATATTTATAATGATTATCAATTAAAAATTATTCAATCGGATAATTCTGAAAATGAACCTGTCATGTCTCAAGATATGTTACCAGAGTGTGTTGGGATGGGACAACCTGTTTATTCAGATAATAGTTCTAATTATCTAACTTATAGCAAATCACATAACTATGTGTTATCGAAAAACTTTACAGGTGAGATGCCAGAAACTAAAGCAAATCAAATATCAAATATAAGTACTGAAAATTGTGAAGGACGAGATTTTAATGGTCAAGTTGTTAAAACAATCGGTGACAAAACTTATATTCTTATAGGCAATGAAGAACAGTTACGAAAAATAGGATCTGATGAAACTGTTTATGGTGCAGTTTATCAAGTTTATTTACATGCTGCCAATTGGTATGTAGATGAAGATGAAAATGGTAATCCGATAATGCTATACGGTGGAGATGCCGATTTAGAAAAATCTCAAAATGGTAATGAAGATTTTGGATTTGGAGAAAAGAATATACATGATAAGGATAAAAAACAAAGTAAATATAGTTCGTATCCATATATATGGGGAAGATGCGGAGTCAATCAATCTACTGGTGAAATTGATCCAACATTGGATATAGATAAAGCTACCAATCAAAAATATTCAACAAATGCTAATTACATTATCTTTAGAAATATTGATTTATCTAGTGATAATTGGACATCGTTGATGTTTCAAGGAACAATGATTGGTTCAAAGGGCGATGGTAAATCAACGTTATGGAATAATGATACTAGCGTTATCGATTATAGCAAAGCGACTGATTTAAATATAGGAGAAAAGCCTGTTATTTCTAATGTGAATGTTAGTCAAACATCTGAGTTGGATGTTGGAAAGCAAATGGGAGTTGGTTTCTTTGCCACATTATCAAATGAAGCAAGTGACAGTGATTTAGGATTGAGCAAAGGAACTGTAACAGTAAAAAACCTTAAATTCAATAAAATAAATGTTGATAATGAAACAACAAAAACAAAATTTGATCAAACGTTAATAAGTGGATTAACTTCAACTTTAGGTAAAGCATTAGGTGGACTTTTAGATGGATTAACATGGTTACTTACTTTTGGAACTGTTAATGCTGGATTAAGAGACACACTTAACAGTATATTAAATGCTCGTAAGGATGATCCAACAGCTTTAGCTACGGGATGTTTTGCAGGTCGTGTAGTGGGGGATGTAGCAATATCTGACTGTGAACTGGATGATGTGAAAGTAACAAATGTCAATAGTAATACAGGTGGATTTATTGGATATATTTCAGGAAAGACGGAGTATGATGGTTTATCAAAAGGATTAGGTGGAACGGCTACTCTATTGGCAAAAATTTTAAATGTGATTCCTGGTCTTGGCTTAGGTGATTTGATTACTATTCTTTTAGGAAACGCTATTCCAGTAGATAAATTGATTCCTACAAAGTATATCAATGCTTATGTTGAAAACTGTTCAATCAATAATTTAACAGGAAATATAGGAACAAATAATGATAAGATTGAAAATTCCGGTGGATTTATCGGTCAACAAAAAGGAACTGTCGTAAAAGATTGCCAAATTACAAACGGCAACTTCAATGTCAAAGCTAATAATTATAGTGGCGGATTTGTAGGATTAGCTAGAGATGATGTCATAGAAGGTACTTTATCGGGTGCTTTAGATATAGAAACTCAATTGCCTAAAATGAATCCTGAAAGTTTGTTTTTAAATTGTTCAGTATCTGCGAGTGATTTGACAATTTCGGGCAATGGATATCAAGGTGGTTTTGCTGGAGCAATGGCCAACACGTCGGCTATAAATTGTAATGTTAATGTTAGTGATAAATTAACGGTATCTTCCGGTGGAGATAATTCTGGTGGCTTTGCTGGAATCGCAACAATTGGATGGGCTGCTGATTTAGGAAAAGGTGATACGAAAGATAACTTATTAGGTGGAGTTGTTGACTTAGTTGTGAAACTTTTAAGCAGTAATCAAAATGCAACATCATCATTACTTTCTCTTGCTGGTGTGAGTCCTTCTCATATATTAGGATGTCAAATAAATGCTCCATGCAGTGTTGAAGGAAAAAATTACACAGGTGGATTGATAGGCAGAGGTGATGGTGTTTATCTTACAAAATCTAATACCGATAATTTAAGCAAGGTTTCATATTTTAAAAATAATATCTTTTCAATGGATGGAATCGAAGAAAAAAATATCATTATTAATGGTTTGAAATCCGTGGATGGTGAAAATTGTGTTGGTGGTATTTCTGGCTCAGTGGGAACAGCAAGTGTAGCAGGACTTTTAAATACAACTTTAGGTGTTGCAGAATATTTAGGATTTAATGCTAATTCTATTTCACTTACTGGTTCTACAGAAGGTATAACTATTGGTGGTAAAGGAAAAAGAGTTGGTGGTGCTTTTGGTGAAGCAATCGGTGGTTCTATTAGTTCGGTTACAGTAACAAATTTAAATAATATTTCAGGAGAAAATATTGTAGGTGGATTTATAGGCGTATCTGGTCCAGGTGATCTTGCAGGAACTGATAATGGTTTGACAGTAAATCTTTTAGGATTAAATTATATTTTAAAATTAAGCAATCTTCTTTCTTTGGGACAAGCAGTTGAAGTCAATATAGATTCTTCGTCTGTAAGTGGTATTAATTCTGGATTTACTGTAGAAGCTACGGGATCAAGAGAAGATAATTCAACAACTGATTATGTAGCAGCTGGATTTGTTGCTAAAAGTAATAGTACAAAAATAAATGATGCAAAAGTTAATAATTTGAAAACAGTAACTTCTACAGATGATGGAGGTTACTCTGGCGGATTTATTGGTATTTCAAAAACAGGCGGTTTAGCTGAAGTTGGAGATGAAACAGAAATAAAAAAATTGATTTCGGCTAATGGATTATTAAATGCTGTAGGATATTTAATTCCGTCATATCAACAATGTTATGTAAGTTATGTAGATAATGGTGGTGTACGAGGAGATATTGCAGGAGGATTTGTTGGAGATTTCCAAAGTGGTATTGTAGAAAATGATGAAAATAATGCTTATGCAATACAAAATATTTCATATGTTAAAGGAAAAACTTATGCAGGGGGCTTCGGTGGAAAGGTTTATTCTGGAGCTTTAGCAGATTCAACAAAAGGAATAAGTATTTTAGGCGGTTTAGCAGATTTGAATATTCAAATCTCTGATTTATTGAGTTTAATACAGGTTTATATTCCTATTATTAAAAATGCTGGTGTTCAATCTAATGGATTGGTCGTTAGCTGTGATACATATAAGTCAACGGATTTAAATTCAGGTAGTGCTGGCGGATATATAGGTTATGGTAGTGCTGTAAGAGTTTCTAATAGTAGTGTAACTAAGTTAAAACATACAACAGTAAAAACACCTAATGCAAATATTAATGATACAGACAGTTCTTCTTATTTTGGAGAGTCTTCAAGTTATGCCATTTCAGCACCTAAAAATGCTGGAGGCTATGTAGGAAAATTAGATATAGGTTCTACGGCATCTGTTGGTGGTGGATTGAAGGCATTGGGAACAAATATAAATTTGGCAAATATTTTATCTGCGTTAGATGTAACAGCTTCTAAAATTGAAAATTCAGATGTAACTGGTGCGGTTGGTGGTTTTTCTGTTAAAGCAAATGGTTTGGATGAAAATAAAACAATTGGTAATGCAGGTGGCTTTGTTGGAACTGATTATGGTTCACAAATTCAAAATAGTAATGTCAATAATTTCTCTTACATCATAGGTCAAGAAACTGCTGGTGGTTATGCAGGAAATATTCAACCAGGAAGTGTTGCAGATGTATTAGGTAAAACGGAAATCTTAAAAGGATTAATTTCAGTAGATAGTTTAACAAGTGTTCTACAATCATTTATTCCTATGATTTATAACTCTCAAACTACTTGTATTCCTTGTGGTGGAGCAGTTCGTGCAGATGCCATAAGTAATGAATCATTAAAAGGATGTGCAGGTGGTTATGTAGGATATAACCTTGGTGGGCGTATTGAAGGTAATTCTACAAGAAAATGGAATGGTGAAATACCTACAGTTCAAAAAGAATGTGCAGTCTATAGATTAAGAGCTGTTTATGGATATGAATATGCGGGAGGATTTAGTGGCAGAACGGATTGTGCCAATACAGTTGATACGGGGAATATCAGTATTCTTTATGGACTCATTAATTTAGATAATCCATTATCAGCCTTGAGTGCTGTTTATCCAACTGAAACGAATACAGCAACTTATGGACCACTTCGAGGTTTAACAACTGAAGTATGGAATTCTTGGGTAAAAGCAGTAGGAGTCAATGGTGCTTATGGTAAAAAATTCCAAGAACTTGGAGAAGTTGATAATCAAGACGAGTTAGATAAAATTATTGATCAATATGCCTATGGCTATGAAGTAAAAGCTGGAAGAACAAATGCTGGTTCAAACGATTATCAAGGCGGCATTGCTGGTGGTTATGTTGGTCAAATGAATGGAGGAGAAGTAACTTTTGCTAATGCTAAAGATTTAAAAGATGTTACAGCTTTAAAAAGCAGTGGAGGTTTTGCTGGTGAAATGATTTCAGCAGGAGTTGCGAATGTTGGAGATATAAACTTAGGTAATAAATTAAATGTGGTAGGTTCACTTCCAATATTGCAAAGTTTTATTCCAGTAGTAAAAACTTCATCTGTTACAGGCTATCAGTCTGGAGCAACGATATCTACAACAGGGACAGATTTTGATAATGATGAAGGCAACAGTGGTGGTTTTGTTGGAAAAGTTGTTGGTGGAAAAATACAGGGAACACAAGATCAGTATTGTTTGGCTGATCAATTAAAAGTAATCAATGGAAGTCAAAATGTCGGTGGCTTTGCTGGTAATATTCAACCAGGAAGTGCTGTGACTTTGAATACTTCATCCAATACAGGATTATTATCAAAACTGCTTAAGTATTTATTAGGCAATGCAGGAGATCTTGCCAAAGTATTGAATGCAACTCTTTCAATAGTTGACTATGCTAAGGTGGATGCATGGAATGATTATGGATTAAGTGTTAACGGTTCATATACATTAGAAAACGATGAAACTACAAAGTATGCAAAACAAGTAGGTGGTTTTGTAGGTAATGCGGGAGGAGCAATTTTTGGAGATAAAGATGCAACTTCAGTGAGAGTTGAGGTAAATAATATTAGAAATGTTGTTGGTGGAAGAGATGTTGGTGGGTTCTTTGGATTGGCGGATGTTTCTTCTGTTGCTCAAGTTGGAAATGATGATTCTGATCAAATTCTAAATCTGATTAAATTAGGAAATATTGATGTATTAGATGCCTTTAGAACTTATGTTTATCAAGCAAAAGTAACTGGATCAAATGATAATGGACTTTCAGTATGTGCAAATGATGAAAGTCAGGAAGGAACATTGGACAGTAAAGTACAGACAGGAAATGCAGGTGGATTTGGTGGAAGCTTGCTAGATGGTTCGGTAAAAAATTCGAGTGTTACTGGATTAAATAAAGTCAAAGCTAAAAACTATGCCGGTGGTTTTGTTGGTCACATGGGAAAGAGTGGTGTGGTTGATCTAGATGAAGCTGGTGTTGGTACAGGAAAATTATTAAATGCCACAGCTGGTGTCTTAGATATTTTTGGTTCTCATAGTGATAACTGTTCAGTAAGTGGTATTCCAGTTGGATTTACTATTTCAAGTGAAAGTGGTAAGGAACCTATTTCTGGTGGTTTTGTTGGTTATGCTGATTTAGGAAGAATGAGCAATTGCAATGTAGAAAACATAAAGAAAGTGGCTAGTGATCAAATAGCAGGAGGCTTTGTTGGTAAAACAAGTTTTGAATATTTAGCTGATATTGACTTAGGTTCTAGCTATTTATTGGATCCGATACTTTCAATCGTCAATAAACTTCTAGATATTCTATATGTGGGAGATTTAGAAAATGTTGGCCTTATAGATATCAATTTAGGTTCACTATTAAAATTACAAGTTTTAGCTAAAGGAAATGCTTTATCAGTTACTTTGTTAGGATTAACTATTTCAGTAGCACTTGATAAAGATAGAGGAGATGGAACAAGTGACCTGGCAAAAATAACAATTGGTGATTCTTATATAGAAATCCCATGTTCAAATATTGATGGAAATCATATTGCTGACAGTGAGAAAGAAAATATTAAAGTAGGACTTATCAAATCAAACAGAACAAAAGTAGATGGATGCTCGATAACAGGTATTCATGATGGATATGATGTTTTTGGTGGAAAAGCAAATGATTCACATGATGGAAGTGAAGAAAATGGTCAAGCAGGTGGATTTATTGGTTATAACAATGAAGGATTGATTGAAAACAATGAAATGTATTTAGCTGATACGATTAGAGGAACAAGCAATCAAATAGGACCTTTTTCTGGAACAACGTCTTTAAATTCTAGTTATGACTTTAATACAAAGAAGAATATTGAAGGTAAAGATAATACGTACAGGATTTATAGAACAAGAAGTGATTCCTTGATTGATATTATAAAAAATTCATCTTTGTATAGTAAAAAGGATTCAGATTTTGATAATTGGAACATCTTCAAAATAAGGCATTATGATAAGGTACAAAAATATGATGATTTAAAAGATGCCAAATTATCTGATGAATCAAAAAGTGAAACCGTTGATTTAAATGCCTATGTCTCTCCAGCAAAAGCTGTATTGATGGATGATACAGAAGTATCTGATAACGAAGATGGTACAACACCGATTCCTTCAGATACACAAGATCCTTGTAATGAAAAGATAAACATTACCATCAATAAGTTATGGAAAGATTTAAGTGATAAACAAAAAGAACGTCCAGATACTATTACAGTGACGTTAACAAGAACATATATGAAAGGAAGTGAGGAAATATTAGAGAAAGTAGGGGATTATACTTTATCAGCTAATGATGTAACTGATTCTAAAAACACTTGGCAAACAATTATTAAAGGATTAGATGCCTATACAACATTAGATGATGGAAGTAAAGCTTATTATACTTATTCAGTTACAGAGTCCGAAGTAGAAAATTATATAACGTCTATTGAAGAATCTGATGATGGATATACGTTTACGATAACAAATAAAGATATGCCTCTTTTACCAAACTTAGGTGGAAAAGGAACAATGTTATTTGTTTTAGTAGGTATAGTAGGTGTATTAGCAGTTTTGTTATCGTACAAAAAAAGTAAAAAAGCGAATAATATTAAAGAATAGAGGAATATGAAAATGAAAAACAAATTAAAGAAAGTAGTAGCATATGTACTTTCGTTCATGATGTTATTTACTATGTCAGCAATGAATATCAGTTCAGTATCTGCAGCAAGTACAGGCAGTATAACTGTTCATACTGGTAAACATGATGTAAATGGTGTTAATTTCAATGCTTACAGATTAATGGATGCAACTGTATCAGGAAATAAAGTAAGTTATTCAATTAGTTCTAATTTTACAGGATTTTTCACAGAAGAATTACTTAATGGGACAACTGGTGATGATATAGATATCAAAGCTTATAATTATATTAAAGCGAATGTTTCTACAACAGACTTTCAAAATAAGTTAAAAACATATATTGCAACAAATCAAATAAGTGCTGATGGTGCAGCAACAGGAACAACAGATACAAAAGAATATACAATTGCTGGATTGGCATATGGTTATTATGCAGTTATTCCTTCTGGTGAAGGATTTACTCCTTCTTTTACAACAGTAAAATCAAGTAATGCAGTTGATGTTTATTTAAAAGGTAAAACACCTGATCCAGAAAAAACAATCAATAATAAAAAATATGATTCTGCACAAGTTGGCGATACTGTAGATTTCAAGGTTGAATCAATGGTTCCAAACATGACAGGATATAATCAATATTATTATATTTTTAAAGATACTATGACTGAAGGTCTAACAGTATCAAAAGACACATTAAATTTAGTAGTTAAAATTGGTGGTACTGTAGTAGACACTAGTGAATATACTTTAACAGTTGATAAAACAAATAGAATATTTACAGTTGAATTCAAAAATTTCTATACTAATCATGCTAAAGACGCAAATGAATCATTAACATTTACATATTCAGCAGTTGTTAATGAAAAAGCAATCAATGATACAAATACATCTACCAACAAAGCAGAAGTTAGTTATGGTAATGACCCAGATCATTTAACAACAGGAGCCCCAAGTGAAGTTAAAGTGTTAACTCATACATTAAAAATCAATAAAGTTGATGAACAAAATAAACCATTATCTGGCGCTGAATTTGCTTTATATAGAAATAATGTTGATAGTGGTAAATTAAAATTTGTTGATGAAGGAAATGGAACTTATAGAATTGCTACAAAAGATGATGAAACTACTACTGATACATTAGTTTCTCCTGAAGGAGGAGTTATTACTGTAAAAGGATTATCAGAAGGAGATTACGTTATTGAAGAAACAAAAGCACCTGATGGTTATGCAAAATTAAAAAATACAATTAATAAAACAATTAGTGTAGATGGAAATGCTCCACAAACAGTAAATGTTGAAGAAAAAGTTACAAATAAAACAGAATCATGGTTACCAGAAACTGGTGGTATGGGTACAGTTATCTTTACAGTAGTAGGGGTTGTTGGTGTGTTAGCTATTCTTTCAACTTACTTTAAAAAAGGTAAAAAAAGAGAAGAAGCTTAATTGAAATATTAATTAAGATCTCTCATAGATATTAAATGTATGAAAGATATATTAAACAAAATTAAATTATTTGATGTTATTAGAGCTGTTTTATTAGTTTTTTTCCTAGGAATATTGCTTTATCCAACAGTAAGTGATTACCTGGGAAGAATTCACAGCTCACAAGCAGTTTCTTCTTATAATAATGAAGTAAAGGGAATAGATGAAGCTACAAAAAAACAAATGTTGGAAGAAGCACAGGAATATAATCAGTCATTGGTCAATACCACGAAATTATATGATCCATTTTCTACAACAGGTAAACCGAGTAAAGAGTATATGAATCTGCTCAATGTTTCTAAAGATGGCATGATGGCATATCTTCAAATACCTAAAATAGATGTGAAATTGCCTATATATCATTCAACAAGTAATGGTATCTTACAAAAAGGTGTGGGGCATATGGAAGGGTCTTCTTTGCCTATAGGTGGAACAAGTACGCATGCTGTTTTATCTGGGCATAGAGGATTACCAAATTCAAAGCTGTTTACAGATCTTGACAAGATGAAAGTTGGAGATATTTTCTATATTTCTGTTCTAGGTGATACGTTAGCTTATGAAGTAGATCAAATTAAAACAGTATTGCCTTCTCAAACGGATGATATAGAAATTGTAGATGGAGAAGATTATGTTACTCTTGTTACATGCACACCTTATTCCGTTAATACTCATAGATTGCTTGTAAGAGGAAAAAGAACGGATTACAAAGAAGCAATAAAGAAAACACCGAATAAGGTCAATAATGGTATACAAATTCCTTATGAGGTAAAATTAGCATTTTTAAGTTTTATTATTATAGGAATTATTATATTTATTTGGAGGAGGCGATAACATGATAAATGCAAAAAGATTATTTATTATTGTATTTACATGCTTATTGTCTCTTTCAATTAATAATGTTTATGCTCAAAATCATGGTTCTTTAACGATTCACTGTCATTATTTAGATGTACACAACCATATTTTTAATATTAGTCAAGATCATATTGCGTTGATAAAAATAGCTGATTATGATGGTAATGACTATCAAGTTTTAGATAAATACTCTAAACTTGTTACAATTAAAAAAGATATGTCAGCTTCTGAACAAAATGGAGTTACTACTAAATTGATGGATTATATTAAAAAAAATAATATTGATTATGATGAAGAATTAATAACCAATCAAAGAGGAGAAGCTACTTTTAGAGATTTAGACTATGGAATATATATAATCTATGAACATAATGAAAGTGAATTTGCATATAAGATGGAACCTTTTATTATTTCAATCCCACTTCTTGAAAAAGAAGATGACGGATCATATGAAAAGGATTATGATGTAGATGTTGAACCGAAGTATTCAAGAATGAGACCTGGAATTGATGAAGAACCAGATGATAAAATTCCTAGTAATGATGAGAATTTTAAGAAAGAAAAAAATTTCAGTCAAACATCTAATTACAAGGATAATCAAAAATTAAAAACAGGAGATTATTATAATCCTGAATATTGGTTATTACTTATGATTATGTCTATTATAATATTTATAATGTTTAATAGGGAAAATATTAAACATTAAAATTTTTAATATTATGTAGAGGAAAAGTAAGCGCCAAATAAAATAGTGTATTTAAAGAAGTCGATTGAATTGATATAATAATCAATTTAGTCGGCTTTTATTTCAAATTCTTCTTTTATTTCTTCACTCCATGGTATTCACCAATTCAATTTCTTTGGATCTTCAACCAGATCTTGTTGAGGTAAATAATCCAGAATGAATTCAATATAATCATATGGATTAAGTTTATTGGATTTAGCTGTTTCAATCAAGCTGAAGACTGCAGCACTTGCTTCAGCTCCTTTAGTAGAAGTTGAAAACAGCCAGTCCGAAAGGAGCTACTGCTAGTGCTATTGTGTATACAATGGTTGAGATGGCAAAAGCGAATGATCTGAATATCTATAAATATCTGACATATCTCTTATCACAACGGCCAAACGATAAAATGTCAGATGAACAGCTGGAACAACTTGCTCCATGGAGCGAGACTGCAAAAGTGAACTGTCAAAACTAAAATAAAGTAAAACGCTTGCATCTATCATTTTGGTGCAAGCGTAATTCATGAGTAACGTAGCAATATTTTGCGCTTACGTTCAGTGCTATCTCAGAATATCTCTGGATTAATTTTTAAGATGTTCTAGATTCAATTGCGGTAGCGGTACATAATAATATAATAGATGACATAAAAAGAACCAATGCAGGTTAGTGGAAATAAATCCTACATTGGTTCTTTTTATGCATATTTCAAGTATTTTATGATATTATAAGGATTCATCAGTTGCAATAGTAATTGGAATTTCTATATTTTCTGGTGGGCAGATATTTTTGATTAGATATTCAAACAAAGTTTTGACCAACTGATATCCCTGTTGCACAGGATTCTGTCCCAGAGCAAAGTCAACTATGCCTTTTTTGAGAAGTGTAATTGTGTCAGTGGCAATATCATGACAGATTATCTTTATCTGGTGTGTCTTTTCTGCAACTTCCAGTGCACTTGCAATCCCGGAGATGCCACCACTAGTCAGGTAAATGGCACCAAGTTCTGGATAATTATTACAATACTCTAATGTGATGCGGAAAGCCTCATCTTTTCTATCCTGATTTTCCTGTATATCGAGAATATTAAAATTAGAATGAAGTTCATCTAGTTTATCCTTGAATCCCCGTAAGCGATCCTGATGGCAGGAAAGGTTATGAGAACTGATAATAACCCCAATGTTGGTTCCCGGTGGGCAGATTTTGCTCATAAGTCCAGCTGCAGTGCGTCCGCCTTTGTAATGATTCTGCCCAATAAAACATAAATGATGGATACCTTCTACTCTTGAATTAAAGGTAATGACAGCCATCTGATTTTCAATGAGATGATTCACCTTGGAGAAAACCTGGGGATTATTCAGTGGGAAAACAGCCATACCGCTGACATTCAAATCTACCAGTTCATTAATAATGTTTAACTGTTCAGAGGGTTCCAACGTAGTCATTATTTTTGTAATAACTTCGATACCAAAAGCAGAAAATTCTTCCTGTGCATTATGGACTCCAGCAAGGAGCTCCTGAACAAATGGGTTATGGTCAGGTGTAAGAATAATTCCAAGTTTAATAGGATTATTACTGTGAACCAGAGCTTTCCCAATAAAATTGGGCTGATAATGTAGTTCAGTTGCAATTTTAAGAACTTTTTCTCGGGTAGAAGCTTTCACTCCGGGGCGGTTGTTCAGAACTTTATCAACAGTTCCTCTGGATACATTTGCCAATGCGGCAATTTCTTTAATAGTTACAGGCATACGTATACTCCTTCTATAATAATTGAAAATAATTTATTTAAAGTTTTATATATTATTTTTTGAATAGTAAACAATATGAGTACATACCATAAATACATTATTTTATGTATAGAGTTTAGCATGATTTTGTCTGTATGTCTAGAGTATTAAGAAATAAATTGCACGTGTACAATACGAGATGCAAATGATGCGAATGCATTAATTGAAAATAGTCAATATATACAAAAATACTGGAACAAAACTATTTAAAATTAACTATTGAATACAATAAATATGTATGGTAATATAAAGATAAATAAAAGTGCTCGAGCACAAAAAATAGCATATCAAAAGAAAAATATTAAAACATAATATTGTTTAGAATGAAAATGTGTACGGGCAAAAAAAACGAATTATTAGGAAAACGAGGTACAAAAATTATGAAATTTGGAGCATTGTATTCTTACTGGGGGCATGAGTGGAAGTGCGATTACATTGAGACAGCAAAGAAAATGAAAAAGTGTGGTTGCGAAGTATTAGAGATAGGTGCATCACATTTGCTGGAGATGAGAGATGAACAGTTACGAGGGTTAAAGGCAACATGCGATGAATTAGGCATGGAGATTACTTCTAACATTGGACCATCCAAAGAGTATGATCTTGCATCAGAAGACCCAGCAGTCAGAGCGAATGGTGTGAAATTTCTTGCAGATATTATGAAAGCTATGAAAAAAATTGGGTCTAAATCCTTGGTAGGTGCCATGTATTCTTATTGGCCATGCACAGACTTTAAGTTTGATGAAAAAGCAGGTGCATGGGACAGAAGTATTGAAGCAATGAAAGAAGTTGCCAAGGTTGCAGAAGATCTCGATGTTGAGTGCTGCCTTGAGGTTCTGAACAGATTTGAAACATATATTTTGACAGACTGTGATGAAGCAATTGAGTATTGCAAGAGAGTTGGGAGTAAAAATGTAAATATTCTTTTGGATACTTTTCATATGAATATTGAAGAAGACAATCTTCCAGATGTAATTAGAAAAGCTGGAGAACTACTAGGGCATTTTCATGTAGGGGAAGGAAATAGGAAGCTTCCGGGCATGAGCAAGGGGGCTATGCCATGGGCTGAAATAGGAGAAGCATTAAGAGAGATTAATTACAATAAATGTGTTGTTGCAGAACCATTCCTTCTGGTGGGAGGAAGGGTCGGAGCAGATATTAAAGTCTGGAGAGATCTGAGTAATGGAGCAGATGAGGAGCAGATGGATAAATATCTTGCAGAGTCAATAAAATTTCTAAAAGAAAAATTTGTTGAATAATAAAGAGGAAAAGATTATGGCTGAGATAGTAATTATGGGAGAGCTGCTCGTAGAGATTATGCGTGTAGAGGAAGATGTACAGTTATATGAAACCGGAAAATATTTTAGAGGTCCATTTCCAAGTGGAGCGCCGGGGATTTTTATCAGTACGGTAGCTAGACTTGGACACAGCGCAGCAATCATTTCTGGAGTAGGAAATGATGATTTTGGAAAAAATATAATGGATCGTCTGAATGAGGTTGGAGTGGACTGCAGCAGAGTTTTAGTAAGCAATGAGGCATCTACAGGAGCGGCATTTGTGACATATTTCAAAAATGGCAACAGAAAATTTATTTTCCATATTGATCATACACCGGCTGTGGCAGCTAAGGCACCGGAAGAAACAGAGGATTTTAATGATACAAAATATTTTCATGTGATGGGATGTTCCTTAATGGCATCTGTAGAATTCAGAAAAGAAATTGTAAAAACTATGTATATGTTGAAAGAAAGGGGGGCAAAGGTAAGCTTTGATCCGAATATCAGATTGGAAATGTTGAAAGATACAAATGTGATGGAAGTAGTGAAACAGGTTTATAGAGAATCAAATATTTTTATGCCAGGAGTATCTGAGTTGAAAATGATTGCTGGAGAAGATAATCTGGAAAAAGCGATTAAAAAAGCATTTGATGACAATAAAAATATGGAACTTTTAGTTCTGAAAAATGGTTCACAGGGTTCAAAAATTTACGGTCCGGATGGACTTCTGGAAAAAGTTGGAGTATATCCGGTAACACAGATAGATGCAACGGGAGCTGGAGATAGTTATGATGCTGCATTTATCTGTGGGCTTGTAGAAAGAAAAAGTGTAAAAGAAGCGGCTCAGATGGGGGCAGCAGCTGGTGCATTGAATGCAGCTGTATTTGGACCGATGGAAGGAAATATTTCTAAAGATACTATTGAAGAAATGATCAGGTTGCATGAGAAATAGGAGGGACAGCATGGAAAATTATCGCTTGGACGTGCGAAATTTACATAAACGTTTTCCTGGAGTATATGCAATTAAAGGGGTAAGTTTTCAGGTTGCATCGGGTGAAGTTCATGCTTTGGTAGGAGAAAATGGTGCTGGAAAATCAACTTTAATGAAGATGATAACAGGAGAGTATACTCCTGATGAAGGCGAAATGTTTCATAATGGAAAACAGATAAAACCGAAATCAATTGCTGATTCACAGAAAGAAGGTATATCAATGATACATCAGGAATTGGCCCCTCTTCCTGATATGACGATTGCAGATAATATATTTTTGGGACAGGAAATTATGAAGGGGAAATTCTTGAATGATCGTGAAATGATTGAACAGACAAAAAGCATCCTTCAGGAATATGGAATGAATTTTGATCCCAAGTTAAAAGTAGGTAGTTTAAGTATAGCACAGATTCAGATGCTTGAAATTATTAAAGCAGTAAGAAAGAATGCTGATATTATTATTATGGATGAGCCTACATCTTCTTTATCAGATGAAGAATCTTTTAAACTTTTTAAGATAATAAAAGATTTGACAAATAAAGGGGTTTCCATTATTTATATTTCACATCGTCTGGAAGAAATCCTGAAGCTGGCGGATAGAATCACAGTTCTTCGAGATGGCGAGTATATTAAGACTGTTGATGCAAAAGGTGTCGCGCAGGATGAATTGGTAGAGATGATGGTAGGGAGAAGTTTGGATCAGATTTATCCGAAAGAGAAAATCTGTATGGGTGATGTTGTATTTGAAGCTAAGAACCTCTGTAGAAATGGGGTTTTTGATAATATTAGTTTTCAAGTTCATGCAGGAGAAATCCTTGGATTTTCAGGACTGGTAGGTGCCGGACGAAGTGAAATTATGAATGCTATTTTCGGACTGGACAAATTAGATAGTGGACAGATTTTTATGGATAAACAGGAAATAAAAGTAAAATCACCTCAAGATGCTATAAAAAATAAGATTGCACTGGTAAGTGAAGACAGAAAAATATATGGATTAGTACTATGCAGATCTATAAAAGAAAATATATCTCTTCCTAATCTGTCTAAACTATATAAAAACTTGTTTATTAATTCTGTAAAAGAAAAAAATGCAGTAGAGGATTACAAAAAGTCATTGGGAATTAAATGTTCAACTATTAATGTTACTGTAGGTACTTTATCTGGCGGAAATCAGCAGAAAGCAGTCATAGCAAAATGGCTTCAATCAGAACCTAAATTACTGATATTAGATGAGCCCACAAGAGGAATTGATGTAGGTGCAAAATTTGAAATCTATAAAATGATGATAGAATTAGCGAAAAAAGGTATTGCGATTATCATGATTTCATCAGAACTTCCTGAAGTAATGGGGATGAGTGACAGGATTATGGTAGTGTCAAAAGGAAGGATTACTGGAACTTATACGAAAGATGAAATTGATTCAGGGGCTATTACACAAAATAAGTTGCTTAGTAGTGCATTGCAGGACGTGTAGGAGGTAAATATGAAACGTAAAGTTTTTGATGCAGAATTTGTAAGAAAATACGGAATATCAATGGTCCTAGTCATTATGTGGATAATTATGCTAGCTATATCTCCAACATTTAGAACTGTATCTAATGCAATTAATATTCTTCGGCAGGTTGCGGTAAATGGAATACTGGCTATTGGAATGACATTTGTTATCATGACAGGTGGTATTGACTTGACAGTGGGTTCACTGGTTGCCGTTGCTGGTGTTATTAGCGGAAGCATATTGGTTTTACATCCAGAGCAGGTAATCACGGCTGTACTTGCAGGAATCATAGTTTGTGGTCTGTTTGGGGCAATGAATGGTTTTTTTGTAGCATATATGGAAGTCCCTGCATTTGTAGCAACTTTGGCAGGAATGACAATTGCAAGAGGATTTGCTTATGTTTATTCAGATGGAAAGCCATACACATTAAATTCTCCAAAGTTCAGAATTATAGGTCAGGGTATGGCTCCAATTATTATTTTCTTGGTAATTGTACTGATTTGCCATGTTGTGCTTTCGAAAATGAAATTTGGACGCTATATTTATGCAACAGGCGGCAATATAAAAGCGGCAAATGCATCTGGTGTAAACACAAAAAAAATACTTATGAAAGTATACATTCTGGCAGGCGTTCTTTCTGGTATTGCAGGTATTGTTTTGGCTTCAAGAACAAATTCTGGTCAGCCTGCAGTTGGAACTGGATTTGAAACAGATGCAATTGCGGCAGCCGTAATCGGCGGAACAAGTATGACTGGTGGAATTGGAACAATACCAGGGACTTTGGTAGGCATTTTGATTATTGGAACCTTAAATAACAGTTTAAATCTTTTAAATGTATCTTCCTATTATCAGCAGATAATTAAAGGAATTATTATTTTGGGTGCAGTATGTTTTGATATTGTATCAAAAAAACAAAATAAATAAAATGAAAGAAAGAGAGGGAAAACAATGAGATCAAGAAAGGTAATGGCAATTTTGACAGCGGTATGTATGAGTGTATCTATGGCAGGGGCAGTGAACGCAGAAGAGAATACTGGAGCAGACCCATCTACAATTGAAAAAGCAGCAGAAGATTCCAATATAAAAATCGGAGTTCTTATGAAAACAATGTCTGATGCATATTCCAATAAATTAGGTACTGCAATTCAGGATTATGCAGAAAAAAATTATCCGAATGCAGAATTATACCTGATGGATGGACAGGCAGATATTGCAAAGCAGATTTCTCAGGCAGAGGATATTATTGCGAAACAGGTAGACGTAATTATTTTGAATCCACAGGATGCAGATGGTTCTGCACAGGTACTTAACTTAGCAGCAGATGCTAATATTCCAGTGGTAGAAGTTAATACAGAGACAACAAGTACTGACTATGTATCTTATGTAGGCTCCAATGATTCTGAAGCAGGAGAAATGATGGGGAATTATGTAATGGAACAACTGGGAGATGGTGGTCAGTATGCCATTCTTGAAGGCGAAATGGGTCAGAGTGCACAATTGCTTCGATACCAGGGACTAGAGGATACCATATTAAAAGATGACAAATATGAGTGCGTTGGCACATTATCTGCAAATTGGCAGCGTGATAAAGCAATGTCTACTACTGAAGACTGGATTGGAAAATATCCAGATCTGAAAGCAGTTATCTGTGAAAATGATGACATGTCCATGGGAGCATTACAGGCTGCAGAAGCAGAGGGCAAAGATCTTGTTATCATTGGTGTAGATGGAATCAGCGATGCCCTTCAAGCTGTGAAGGATGGAAGGCTTTCGGCAAGTGTACTTCAGGATGCTGAAGGTCAGGCAAGTGCAGTAATTGATGTTGCAGTAAAAGTTGGTGTTGGCGAGAAAGTAGAATCAAGATATAATGTTCCGTTCCAGTTAATTACTGCTGATAATGTTGATGATTATCTAAAATAATGTAAAACTATGTGAACAAATAGAGCTTTCACCAAAAATCGCGGCTAATTTATTTCAATTTGCCATTTTTCAAAGTGAAAGCTCTATTTTTAATCAATTATCAACCAGGATTAAAGATATCTGTTTGGCAGAATGAACTGTAGGGAGGAAATAATCATATGCCATTAGTTACAACAAAAGAATTGCTATTAAAGGCCCAGAAAAGTCACTATGCAGTTGGTGCGTTTAATGTAGAGAATATGGAGATGATTCAGGCAGTGGTTGCGGCTGCGGAGGAGTTGAATGCGCCGGTTATTATGCAGACAACACCTTCCACGCTGAAATACGCAGATGCGGATTATTTTTATGCAAATGTAAAAATAGCAGCACAGAAAGCAAAGGTTCCGGTTGTAATGCATCTGGATCATGGTAATAGCTTTGAACTGGCTATGAAAGCGTATCGTGTAGGATATAGCTCTATTATGATTGATGGTTCTCATGAAATTTTTGATGAAAATATCAGACTGACGAAATCTGTAGTGGATGTATGCCATGCATCAGGAATTCCTGTAGAAGCAGAGCTTGGAAAAGTTGGCGGTAAAGAAGATAATCTGGAAGGAGGAGAGGGAAATCCATATACAGTTCCAGCTGAAGCTGTTGAATTTGTTAATGCTACAGGCGTGGATTCTCTAGCAGTTGCTATTGGTACAGCACATGGTGTATATAAAGGAATTCCGCAACTGGATGTAGAACGGCTCAGTGAGATATGTGAGGTTGTATCTATTCCGTTAGTACTTCATGGAACCTCTGGGGTACCGGATGAGATAGTAAAAGACTGTGTACGCAGAGGGATCTGCAAAGTAAATTATGCCACAGGTCTTAGAATGGCATTTACCAAAGGGATAAAAGGATGTATGGAAAAAAATCCAGATATTTTTGACCCTAAGAAATATAATAGTGCAGGAAGGGAAGAAGTAAAACAGTATGTAATGTCCAAGATAAAAATCTGTGGAAGTGCTGATAAAGCATGAGATGGGAATGAAATGATAAGTGAAATGATAACGATAGTAACAATGGATACATTTACTGATAAAGTATATTCTGTGGACTATGAGATAAAATATGGAACTGCCATGAGATTATGTATGTGTTATTGAAACTTACATTGAATATCGTAGTATAGAATGAAATTTTCATAAAAATATGATAATAGATACATTTAGGGAGTATTGGACTTCTGTAAAGAAGAAAGAAGCTCTGACACCGGCATAGTAGGAAAAACTGCTAGAATTTGTAGTACAGACACCATCTTTCAATATATAAAGTAATGTGAAAATTGATGGACGTAGTAGATTTTATATAATACAAAGCATGTGTGTCTAATCATGTCTGAGGGAGCAAATAGTTTTCAGGAAAACATTGGCGATATTTACTATAAGAAAGAGACCATGCGAGCAGACAAAAAACAGTACTTAGCATTATATATTTTGTGACGTAGATTTTGCCACATCGGATGTACTATATTGAGTGATGATAACATCAATTCAAAGGTTGTGTGGTTTGTAAATGAATCTGTCGGAAACTGTAACCGCTGTGGTATAAATAAGTTATAAGCGGTTGGCGTAAAATATGCTAAGAAAATCAGACAAATATATTTTTTCAAGAATTTGTTGTAAAAATGTGGTCAACTCAAGAAAATCGAGTGCGAAAGTAATGGTAAAGCCTTTGTGAAGCCTTTAAAACCAAGGCTTCACAAAATCTTCACAAAATAATTAGCACTCACCTCTTGACTCTGCTAACAAAACGTGATATGTTATACAAGAACTAGAACAAGACAACAATGTTACGGTGGCAAAAACCAGAAGTAACCAGTTATATTTTTATTTGCAGATAGAGGAGGAGAGCCTATGAATATCAGTAAATTTACACAGAAATCCATACAGGCTGTTCAGGATCTGGAAAAGATTGCCTATGAATACGGCAATCAGGAAGTGGAGCAGGAGCATCTTCTGTATGCTCTTCTCAGTCAGGAGGACAGCCTGATTCTCAAGCTTATTGAGAAGATGGAGATCAATAAGGAATATTTTGTCAATACAGTAAAAAAAGCCCTGGATGCCCGGGTAAAGGTAAGCGGAGGAGATCTCAGGTTCGGACAGTATCTGAATAAATCCCTTGTCAGTGCAGAAGACGAAGCCAGAGCTATGGGAGATGAGTACGTTTCCGTAGAGCATCTGTTTCTGTCTCTTCTGAAACAGCCAAGTCCCAGTATGAAAAAGATTTTTGACGAATTTGGAATTACCAGAGAACGTTTTCTTCAGGCGCTTTCTACAGTAAGGGGAAATCAGAGAGTCGTCAGCGACAATCCGGAAGCAACCTATGATACTCTCAATAAGTACGGAGAGGACCTGGTGGAAAAAGCCCGCAACCAGAAGCTGGATCCGGTAATTGGCCGTGATGCGGAGATCCGAAATATTGTCAGGATTCTTTCCCGTAAGACAAAGAACAATCCGGTTCTGATCGGTGAGCCGGGCGTCGGTAAAACAGCAGCCATTGAAGGACTGGCTCAGCGAATCGTTGCCGGAGACGTTCCTGAGGGACTGAAAAACAAAAAGATTTTTGCCCTGGACATGGGCGCCCTTGTAGCAGGAGCCAAGTACAGAGGCGAGTTTGAGGAACGTCTGAAGGCGGTTCTGGAGGAAGTGAAAAAAAGCGAGGGAAATATTATTCTCTTTATTGATGAGCTTCACCTGATCGTAGGCGCAGGAAAAACAGACGGAGCCATGGATGCGGGAAATATGCTGAAGCCGATGCTTGCAAGAGGAGAACTTCACTGTATCGGAGCAACCACTCTGGATGAGTATCGTCAGTATATCGAAAAGGACGCCGCTCTGGAACGTCGTTTCCAGCCGGTTATGGTTGACGAGCCTACTGTGGAGGATACTATTTCCATTCTTCGTGGACTGAAGGAGCGCTATGAGGTATTTCACGGAGTAAAGATCACAGACAGCGCTCTTGTGGCGGCGGCAACTCTTTCTCACAGATATATTACAGACCGTTTTCTTCCGGATAAGGCCATTGACCTGGTGGACGAGGCCTGCGCGCTGATCAAGACGGAACTGGATTCTATGCCTACTGAGCTTGACGAGCAGAGGCGTAAGATCATGCAGATGGAGATTGAAGAGTCTGCCCTTAAAAAAGAAACGGATAATTTAAGTAAGGAGCGTCTTGCAGACCTTCAGAAGGAGCTTGCAGACCTTCGGGATGAATTTAATACTCAGAAGGCTCAGTGGGACAATGAAAAGAATTCTGTTGAAAAGCTTCAGAAGCTTCGTGAGCAGATTGAGGATGTGAATAAGCAGATACAGAAGGCAAAGCAGAGCTATGATCTGGAAAAGGCTGCAGAGCTTCAGTACGGAGAGCTTCCAAGACTTCAGCAGCAGCTTGAGATCGAGGAGCGCAATACAAAGGAAAGTGACAACCGACTGGTGCATGAGGCTGTGACAGATGATGAGATCGCAAAGATCATTTCCAGATGGACAGGAATCCCTGTTACCCGTCTGACTGAGGGCGAGAGGACAAAGCTTCTGAGCCTTGAAGATGAGCTTCATAAACGGGTGATCGGTCAGGATGAGGGTGTGCGCCTTGTGACAGATGCCATTCTGCGATCAAAGGCCGGAATCAAGGATCCAACTAAGCCTATTGGTTCTTTCCTGTTCCTGGGACCTACCGGCGTAGGTAAAACGGAGCTAGCAAAAACACTGGCAGCAACGCTTTTTGATGATGAACAGAATATGGTCCGCATTGACATGAGTGAATATATGGAGAAATATTCTGTATCCCGTCTGATCGGAGCGCCTCCGGGATATGTGGGCTATGAGGAAGGCGGTCAGCTGACAGAGGCTGTCAGAAGAAAGCCGTACAGCGTTGTGCTGTTTGATGAGATTGAAAAGGCTCATCCGGATGTGTTTAATGTGCTTCTTCAGGTGTTGGATGACGGACGTATCACAGATTCTCAGGGAAGGACTGTGGACTTCAAGAACACCATTCTGATCATGACCTCCAATATAGGTTCGCCCTATCTTCTGGATGGAATTGATGAAAAGGGAGATATAAAAACGGAAGCTCAGGATATGGTCATGAACGATTTAAGAAGTCATTTCCGCCCCGAGTTCCTGAATCGTCTGGATGAAATAATTTTGTTCAAACCCTTGACAAAAAATAATATTGGTAACATAGTAGACCTGATGGTGGCAGAGCTTGACAGGCGTCTGTCTGACCAGGAGCTTTCCCTGACTCTGACAGAGGCGGCAAAAGCGCAGGTTGTGGAAAACGGCTATGATCCTGTGTATGGAGCCCGTCCTCTGAAGCGCTATCTTCAGAATTATGTGGAAACACTTGCTGCGAAAAAGATTCTTTCCGGCGATGTTCATGCAGGAGATACGCTGGAGTTGGATGTAAGGGACGGCCAGTTTATTATCAATGTAAAGGACGGAAACAGATGATACCCAAGGACCCGGTAATTTTACTGAGTTATGTGAACACGCAGCTTCGGGATTATTATGATTCCCTGGAAGCACTCTGTACCTGCAGAGGTCTGAAAAAACAGGAACTGGTAGAAAAACTCAGAACCATTGATTATGAGTATGACGAAAATACAAACCAGTTTATATGATGGAGAGCCGGAGAAGATTTCCTGATAAAGGAGGTCTTTCTCCGGTTTTTCTTTTTGAGAAATATTCGTGTTGTTAATTTATTGAAAAAATGAATTTTGCATTGTAGGTCTGAATTACTGTTCTGTATTTCTTTTGGAAACCAGAAAAACATTTGTTGAACTAATGATTATTTTGTGAAAAAAGTGTGTTTAAACGGTGAAATAAGTATAAAGTGCACAAAAATAGCTTGCCTTTTTTGTGCAAATGAGTATTATATATAATTAGCCGACTAATTATATATAATGAATACGAGGTGAGATCGTGGAAGATACGCAGACGCAGGAAAAAACAGGTTTTCAGCACCTGTTTATGCAGCTGAACAGAGCTTATGCCGCCAAATGCTTCAGCCAGATGACTGAGCTTGGCATACACCCGGGACAGATCCCCATTCTGCTTCTTCTGGCAAAACGTGTGGAGATGAGCCAGAGGGAGATCGCGGAGGAACTGTGTGTAAAGCCTCCGACAGTGAATGTTATGGTACAGCGTATGGAAAAGGCAGGTCTGATCGGCCGCAGACATGATGAAAAGGATCAGAGAATCACAAGGATTTTTCTTACGGATCAGGGATATGAAATGAAGAAGAAGGTAGCAGAACAGATAGAGCTGAATGAACGTTATGCCTTTATGGGATTCAGTGATGCTGAAAAATGCCTGTTCCGACGTTTTATGGAACAGATCGTTGCAAATATTTCGTGTATTCCGGAGGAAAAAACAGAGAATCTACAGGAAAAGGAGAGGCTGACAAGTGATTAAATTAATGAAATATCTGAAAAAATCAGCCGGATATGTGGCGCTGATCATTGCCCTTTTGTTTTTGCAGGCATACTGTGATCTGTCCCTTCCGGACTATACATCAAAAATTGTCAACATAGGTATCCAGCAAAAAGGAATTGAAGACGGCGTTCCGCAAAAAATAAGAAAGACCTCCATGGACGCTCTGGAGCTTTTTATGAGCCAGGAGGATATTTCTGAGCTGGAAACCGCTTACACAGAAGACGGAGAGCTTTATGTACTGAAGGATATTGATAAAGACACACGGTCTTCCCTCAATGAAATACTTGGAAAGCCCATGCTGATTCTGGAGGGACTGACTGTGGAAAATGAAACTTCAGGAGAAATGCTGGCACAGATGGGAATACCGGAAGGAGCAGATCCTGTGGAGGTCATTGCACAGATGCCGGAGGAAGCGAGAGTGCAGATGACAGAGAACATGGGTGAAAAATTCCGGGACATGCCGGATTCTATGATAACCCAGGCAGCGGTTTCCTATGTTCAGGCTGAGTATGAGGCTCTTGGCGAGGATGTGGACGGACTTCAGATGAAATACATCGGAAAAGCAGGGCTTAAAATGATCCTGATGGCGCTTCTTATCATGGCAGCTTCCATTTCCGTAGTTTTCCTTTCGGCAAAGGTGGCTGCAAGTCTGGGCCATGATATCAGAGGGGATATTTACAGGAAGGTGATCGGATTTTCCAGCAATGAGTACAATAAATTTTCCACGGCATCTCTGATCACCAGAAGCACCAATGACGTGCAGCAGGTACAGATGACCATGGCAATGATGTTCCGTATTGTTCTGTATGCTCCGATCATTGGAATCGGAGGAGTGCTTCGTGTGCTGGAAACAGATTCTTCCATGACATGGATCCTTGGTGTGGGCGTTGTGCTGATTCTTGTTATCATCGGACTTCTGTTTTCCATTGCAATGCCCAGATTTACAAAGCTTCAGACACTGATCGACAGGCTGAATCTTGTTACAAGAGAAATACTGACCGGTATTCCTGTGATCCGGGCCTTCAGCAGAGAAAAACATGAAGAAGACAGATTTGAAGATGCAAATAAGGTGCTGACAAAAACAAACCTGTTTGTAAACCGCTGCATGACCTTTATGATGCCTTCCATGATGCTGATCATGAACGGGATTTCAGTTCTGATCGTATATAATGGCTCCTATGCAGTGGATGCAGGAAACATGCAGGTTGGAGATATGATGGCGTTTATCCAGTATGCCATGCAGATCATCATGGCCTTTCTGATGATCACAGCCATGTCCATTATGCTTCCAAGGGCAAATGTTGCAGCAATGCGAATTGTGGAAATTCTGGAAACAGAAAACAGCCTGAAGGAGCCGGAAGCTCCGGTCCACCCGTCAGAGGAAGTAAAAGGAACCGTAGAATTTGACCATGTATCCTTTGCATATCCGGATGCCGGAGAAAATGTTCTTACTGATATCAGCTTTAAGCTGGAAAAAGGCCAGACACTGGCTGTAATCGGAAGTACCGGCAGCGGAAAAAGCTCTCTCATCAATCTGATCCCCAGGTTTTATGATGTGACACAGGGCTGCGTAAGGGTTGACGGAGTGGACGTAAGAGAGATGTCTCAGAAGGAGCTTCGTGACTGTCTGGGATATGTGCCTCAGAAGGGAGTCCTTTTTTCCGGAACCATTGACTCCAATATCCGTTATGGAAAAACCGATATTTCAGAGGAACAGGTAAAGAAAGCGGCCATGGTTGCCCAGGCGCAGGATTTCATTGAAGAAAAGCCTCATGGATATGAGTCTCCGGTCGCTCAGGGAGGAACCAATGTTTCGGGCGGACAGAAGCAGAGGCTTTCCATTGCAAGGGCAGTGGCAAAGGATCCGGAGATCTTTATTTTTGACGACAGCTTTTCCGCTCTGGACTTTAAAACAGACAAGGCTCTTCGGAAAGCTTTAAAGGAGCATACAAAAAATGCGACGACCATTATCGTTGCCCAGCGTATCAGTACGATTCTGAACGCAGATCAGATTCTTGTACTGGATGACGGAAAGATGGCAGGACTGGGAACTCACAGAGAACTGATGGAAAACTGTGAGGTTTATCGTCAGATCGCCATGTCACAGTTATCAGAGGAGGAACTGGCAAATGAGTGAAAATAGAAGAGGCCCCATGGGCCATGGAAGAGGAATGCATGGAGGGGAAAGGGCAAAGGATTTTAAAGGCTCCATGGCAAAGCTGTTCCGGTATATGGAACGGTATAAATTCCGGTTTATACTGATGTTTGTTTTTGCAGTGGCAGGTACGATTTTTAACATATGGGGACCGAAGATTCTGGGAAAAGCTACCACGGAGCTGTTTTCCGGACTGGTAGCCAAGGTAAACGGAACAGGAGGGATCAATTTTGAAAAGATCGCAATGATCCTTCTGGGAGTTATGATTCTTTATCTGGCAAGTTCCTGTTTTTCCTTTATACAGGGCTTTGTGATGACAGGAATCTCCAATGATGTCACCTATAACCTGAGAAAAGATATTTCCAAAAAACTCAATCGTCTTCCGCTGAACTATTTTGAGAGCAGGACAAACGGTGAGATTCTTTCCAGGGTAACAAATGATGTGGACACTTTGCAGATGAGCCTGAACCAGAGTATGACACAGCTGATCACCTCAGTTACTACCATTATCGGCGTACTGTTTATGATGCTGTCCATTAACGTCTGGATGACCCTGGCAGCGCTTTTGATCCTGCCGGTTTCCATGGTGATCATTAATTTTGTCATGAAACATTCTCAGAAATACTTCCGCGATCAGCAGAATTATCTGGGAAAGGTCAACGGACAGATCGAGGAAAACTACGGCGGACATAATGTGGTAAAGGTATTTAACAAAGAGCAGGATGTTGTTGCTGAATTTGAAAAGGACAACAAAAAGCTTTATGAATCTGCATGGAAATCACAGTTTTTCTCAGGAATGATGATGCCGGTTATGCAGTTTGTGGGAAACCTGGGATATGTAATGGTGGCTTTCCTGGGAGGGATCTTTACTATTAAAGGAAGCATTGAGGTTGGAGATATTCAGTCCTTCTTCCAGTACATCCGGAACTTTACTCAGCCGATCCAGCAGATCGCTCAGGTGGTAAACCTTCTTCAGTCCTCTGCGGCAGCTTCTGAGCGTGTGTTTGAGTTTCTGGAGGAGCCGGAGGAAGAGCAGACAGCGGAGAACCCTGTTTCGATAAAAGATCTTACAGGGGATGTGCAGTTTGAGCATGTTTCCTTTGGCTACAATCCGGAAAAGATCATCATCCATGATTTTTCTGCAGAAGTCACAGACGGACAGAAGATTGCCATCGTAGGACCTACAGGCGCAGGAAAAACAACCATGGTGAAGCTTCTGATGCGTTTTTATGATGTAAACAGCGGAGAGATCATGGTTGACGGACATAATATCAGGGATTTTAATAGAAGCGAGCTTCGTGAAATGTTTGGAATGGTACTTCAGGACACCTGGCTGTTTTCCGGAACCATCATGGAAAATATCCGGTATGGACGGCTGGATGCCACAGATGAAGAGGTGATCGCCGCTGCAAAGGCCGCACATATCCACAACTTTATCATGCAGCAGCCCGGCGGCTATCAGATGGTTCTTGATGAGGAGACCAGCAATATTTCTCAGGGACAGAAGCAGCTTCTTACTATAGCAAGAGCGATTCTGGCAGACAATAAAATCCTGATTCTGGATGAGGCGACCTCTTCTGTAGATACAAGAACGGAAATGAGGATCCAGAAGGCCATGAATAACCTGATGAAAGGCAGAACCAGTTTTGTGATCGCCCATCGTCTTTCCACCATCAAGGATGCGGATCTGATTCTTGTTATGAAGGACGGAGATATCATCGAGCAGGGAGATCATAAGGAGCTTCTGGAAAAAGGCGGCTTTTATGCAGAACTGTATAACAGCCAGTTTGAGCAGAAGGCTCAGTGCTCCTGAGGGGATAAAATTCTGACCGCAGCAGACAGCCGGAACAGATTTCGAACAGGGCAGTAAAAGGTAGAGACAGTAAACAATAACACAGGGCAGTGGACTGACTGAGGAATAAATCCTTGTCAGCCACTGCTCTTTTGGATATAATGAAAAATACAGAAAATTCTTTATTACTGTGAAAGACAATAATTCTTTCAGGCAGGTATGGATTACAGCAGTTTACGCAAAATATATTATAATATCAGCAGCTGTTCACAGGGCAAATTGCTGTGAATAGAGCGAACAGTAACGAATATACCGTAAACAGATGGAATGAGTTTCGTACATCAGAGCTGTATAGAGAAGCCAGCCGGAAGATGAAGGGAGGAACAGAAATGATCGTAACAACAACTGCAAATGTAGACGGAAAGAAAATCGTAGAATATAAAGGAATTGTTTTTGGCGAGGTGGTCAGCGGAGTAAATGTGCTGAAGGATTTCACAGCAGGAATGAGAAACTTTTTCGGCGGAAGATCAGCAAGCTATGAGGATGAGCTGATGCACGCAAGAGAAGAGGCGTTAAGAGAAATGGAAGAAAGGGCAGCACAGAGGGGCGCAAATGCCGTAGTGGGCGTGGATGTGGACTATGAGGTTCTCGGATCTGACAATGGAATGCTTATGGTAACTGTCAGCGGTACTGCTGTTGTGGTAGCCTGAGCGTATGCAGACAGAAAAATCCGGACAGGAATATCTGGAACAGGTGCTTGCATGTCTTGAAAAAAGGCTGGAAGAAGTAAATGCTTCCATTGAGGCCGGCGTCAGAGAGATCGAGGACATGCATGAATACTACTGGGAAAATTATACAGAAATGGACCAGTACGGATATGAGGAATTTGATAACAGACAGGCTCTTCTGGCCCAGGTAAATGCCAATCAGGAGCAGCTTCTTCTGAGGAAAAGATTCCGCAATATGCAGGATTCCCCGTTTTTTGGCAGGGTGGATTTTATTTATCAGGGAGATGAGGAGCCGGAGCAGTTTTACATTGGGATCGGAAATCTGGCGGAAAGAGCAGGAAGCCGTCCTCTTGTAAATGACTGGCGTGCTCCTGTCAGCGGCCTTTTTTATGATTATGACAAAGGGCTGGCTTCCTACGAAGCTCCTCAGGGAGTTTTTGAAGGGGAGATAAGCTCTAAATGGCAGTATAAGATCCGCCGGGGAAAGCTTGTTTATGAATTTGAAAGCGACATTAAAATTGATGATGATATTCTGAAAGCAGAGCTTGGAGGAAGCGGAGAGGTTCAGCTTAAAAACATTATCCGTACTATTCAGAAAGAGCAGAATGCCATTATCCGCAATACAGAGGACAGGATCATGGTGATCCAGGGAACAGCAGGAAGCGGAAAAACCTCTGTGGCTCTTCACAGAATCGCTTATCTTCTTTACCATGACCGCAAAAACCTGAAATCTTCCAACATTCTGATCCTTTCTCCAAACAGTGTGTTTGCAGATTATATCTCACATATCCTGCCGGAGCTGGGAGAAGAAAATATCCGTGAAATGAGTTTTGATCTTTTTGCTTACAGAGAGCTGCAGGATGTGGCAGCAGACTGTGAGGACAAGTACGATCAGATTGAAAAGGCAGTAAAAAATCCGGATACCTGGAAACAGTACAGAGAAAAACAGTCTCCGGAATTTGTTTCACGGCTGCAGGGATTTATGATGAGCCTTGAAGATGAACTGATGAATTTCCGGGATGTGGAGTATAAAGGCTGTTCCATAAAAGAATCTGAGATCATCCGTCTGTTTTATTTCAGGTTTCAGGACATTCCCCTTTTATCCAGAATGGAAGCTGTTGCAGAATATTTTATCGACCAGGTGGAAACACTGAGGGACAGAGACCTTTCAGAGGAAGAAAAGGATGAGGTAACAGAAAAGTTTCTGGGAATGTATGGAACAAGAGACTTTTATGTCCTTTACAGCCGTTTTCTGGACAGAGAGGGGTTTCGTCCTCTGCCCAGACGTCCCCTGGAAAAACGAAGGCTGAAGTATGAGGATGTTTACCCTGTTTTATATCTGAAATATCATTTGACCCGGTGCAGGGAGCATCGGGATATCCGTCACCTTGTTGTAGATGAAATGCAGGATTATTCCTGGATCCAGTATCTGATCCTGAAGAAGCTTTTTCCATGCAGAATGACCATACTGGGCGACAGGGCTCAGACCATGGAGGAAAAGCAGCAGGATGTTATGAAGTTTCTGCCCGGAATTTTCGGCAGAAATATCAGAAAAATCTATATGAACAGAAGCTACAGGAATACAGTGGAGATCGCAGAGTATGCAAACCGGCTTGCGGGGATTACCGGTATGGAACTGTTTGAGCGGCATGGAGAGCCTGTACGGGAAGAAACATTTGAAAGTACAGAAAAGGCTTTAAATGAAGTTCTTAAAATCTGGCTCAGAGACAGGGATCGCCTGGAGACAGGGGCAGTGATCTTTATGACAGAAAAGGAAGCGGAAGCTGCAGGGGCTTATCTGAAGCAGAAGCTGGAAACGGAAGCGCCGGAGCAGAGGGATACGATTTCTTATCTTGACCGGAACAGCGGAAAGTTTTGTAAGGGCCTGACAGTCACTACGTTTTATCTTGCAAAAGGTCTGGAATTTGACAGAGTATACGGTGTGTTTATGGATTCAGACAAAAGCCCGCTGAAAATTCAGGCAGAATATATTACGGCAACCAGAGCGCTTCATGAACTGTTTATGTATACAGTCAGAGGCTGAAAAGCCGGACTTCAACTAAGGATATGACAGAAATTTATACTTTTTTCATAGGAATTTCACATCATGCCGGGGAAAATTTATTGACATGTATGTAATAAAATTGTAAAATGTGAAACAAAGAGTTTGAGTAGAATTCAGAATTTTTTTAGGAGGATATTATGAAGAACAAAAAATTACTTGCTGTTTTAGCGGTTACAATATCAGCATCTGTCTTTATGGCAGGCTGCGGTTTCAGTGAGGACGAGCCGGAAGCTCAGAAGGTTGTCAGCGTAACACCGGCGCCGGAGGTGACAAAGGCTCCAACAGCTACACCTACCATTGCCCCCAATGTACAGGATACCACTTATACCTCCGCAGATAAATCTGTTTCCATTAATCTTCCGGATGCTACCTGGGCAAACAAAACTGACGAGACAGATACCATCAGCTTTGAGTCCCCGGACAATGGCAATATCCTTATTCTTCATGGTCAGGGAGAAGAGACAATGGCTGCTACTGTGATTCCAAGCACACAGGATATGGCTGTTTCTCTGGATCAGGCAGACGGAGATAAGGTTCAGGGCACTGATTTTGAGATCCAGGACTATAAAGCTGAGGATGTGAACGGAATCGGTGTGTACAGCTATGTGACAAAAATGCTGAATACAGAAAAGAGTGACGGAGCTCTTTATGTGGTTCATAAAGTATTTGCAAATGCCAGTGAATACTATTCTATTGAAGCTTCAGTAAAAAAAGAAGAAGCCCTGGCATCTGTAAAGAGCGCAGTGGATTCCTTTAAGATTCTTGGAAATTCTTCACTGAAAGAGGCGGCTCCGGGAACAGCAGCACCGGCCGGAAATACAGAAAATAAAGACGCGGCAGGCGCAGACGCAACAGGAAACGATGCGGCAGCAAATACAGGAAACACTGATGCAGGTGCAGCAGATACAGGAAATACAGATGCGGGAACTGCTGATACAGGCGCTGATTCCCAGGAAAGCGGAGAGTCTTCTTCTGAAGGAACAACAAATTCTGCAGGCTTTACAGAAGAACAGCTTTCCAATACAGATGAAACAAGAACTATTTACAGAAACTCTGACGGTAAGCCGCTGGTAATTCAGCCGGACGGAAACGGAAACTGGGTTGATTTTGACGGAAATACCTACAGCTTTGCAAATGACCAGGATGTGTATACAGAGGATGGCACAAGCTATTACTGGCATGGAGAGGCTGCTGACGTATACTATATGCCGGTTCAGTAAATAAGAGGCAGAGGCGATCATAGAGCGGAATATTTAAGGCAGGTGAGCGATCATCTGCCTTTTCCTCTCATTCAGAGAGTCTGTTCCGGGCAGATTTCCCGGGCGTATTATTACATAAAAAGGAGAAGTGCAGTGGAAGCATACGGAAAATTTGCACAGGTGTATGACCTGTTTATGGACAATATTGATTATGAAAGCTGGGCAGCTTATGTAGAAAAGCATCTGAAAGCCCGGGGAATTGAGGACGGACTGGTTCTGGAACTGGGCTGCGGCACAGGCACCATGACGGGATTGCTTGCACAAAAGGGATATGATATGATTGGTGTGGACAATTCTGAGGAAATGCTTGCGGAAGCAATGAAGAAAAAAATGGAGACCGGGCAGGATATTCTCTATCTTCTTCAGGATATGCAGGAATTTGAACTGTATGGAACTGTACGGGCGATCATCAGTGTGTGCGACAGCCTGAATTACATTACAGACAGGAAGGAGCTGCTTCAGGTATTCAGACTGGTAAATAATTATCTGGATCCGGGCGGTATTTTTCTGTTTGATATGAATACAGTTCACAAATACCGGGATATTCTGGGAGAGACAACCATAGCAGAAAATCGGGATGAAGGAAGCTTTATCTGGGAAAACAGCTATGATCCGGAAAATGGTATAAATATCTATGAGCTGGCAGTTTTTTTGCCGAGAGAAGACGGGCTTTATGAAAAATGTGAGGAGCTTCACTGCCAGAAAGCATATGAGCAGTCAGAAATAGAGGCTCTGATCGCTGAGGCAGGGATGGAGCTTGTGGCTGTTTATGACGCCTATACTATGAATCCGGCATCCAAAGACAGTGAAAGACTGTTTTTTGTGGCAAAGGAAAAAGGCAAGCATACAGCCTGAAGGATAAATATAAAGGATTATTTTTATAAGACAAAATTTAAGAGATACAGATTCAGGAGGAATAAAATGAGTGATTATATTGTAAGAGCAACAGCGGCAAACAGTCAGGTGCGCGCCTTCGCGGCAGTGACGAAAGAAACAGTGGAGACAGCCAGGAAGGCTCATAATACCAGTCCTGTGGCGACGGCAGCTCTTGGAAGACTGCTTACTGCAGGGGCTATGATGGGTGTGATGATGAAGGGTGATAAGGATATTCTCACACTTCAGATTCAGGCCAGCGGCCCTCTGGAAGGAATTACTGTAACTGCGGATTCTCAGGGAAGAGTGAAGGGTTACGTGGGAAATCCTGAGGTGATCATTCCGGCAAATGACAAAGGCAAACTGGATGTTGCCGGCGCAGTAGGGATCGGACTTCTTAATGTAATTAAGGATATGGGGCTGAAGGAGCCTTATTCCGGACAGGTAGTCCTTCAGACCAGTGAGATTGCAGAAGACCTTACGTATTATTTTGCAGTCAGCGAGCAGGTTCCCTCTGCGGTAGGACTTGGAGTTCTGATGAATAAGGACAATACTGTGCAGCAGGCAGGAGGATTTATTATTCAGGTTATGCCTTTTGCAGAAGAGGAAACCATTGCAAAGCTGGAAGAAAATGTACAGAAGATCCAGTCTGTAACCACTCTTCTAGAGCAGGGACATACTGCAGAAAGTCTTCTGGAGGCAGTGCTGGACGGATTTGACATTGAATTTACAGACAAGGTTCCAACAGAATTTTACTGCAACTGCAGCAAAGAACGTGTGGAAAAAGCGCTGATCAGTATTGGCAGAAAGGATCTGAATAAAATGATCCAGGAGGGAAAGGAAGTAGAACTGAACTGCCATTTCTGCAATACAAATTATGTGTTCAGTGTTGAAGAGCTGAAAGAGATTCTCAGAAAGTGCAGATAGCAAAGCTGTCAGGCTGGTAAGAGATGCCTGGCGTCCGTTGTATGCGGACAGGAAAGGGGAAAATATGAAAGACGGATTTATTAAAGTCAGTGCAGGAACACCTGATGTGCGGGTAGCGGACTGTGAATATAATGCCGGAGAGATTATCTGTATGGTACATGAGATGGCAGAAAAGGGAGCAATGGTCATGGTGTTCCCGGAGCTGTGCATTACAGGTTATACCTGTGGGGATCTTTTCTGGCAGGAAACACTTCTGAAAGAAGCAAAGTCTCAGCTTCTTCGTATTGCAGCTGAGACAGAGGATATAAACGGACTTATTTTTGTGGGGCTGCCGCTGGAATACCAGGGAAAACTTTATAATGCTGCGGCAGCGCTGAATCGTGGAAAAATTGTGGGTTTTGTGCCAAAGGTGAATATTCCCAATTATAATGAATTTTATGAGGGACGTTATTTTTCCCCGGGAAAAGATGTGGATGGAAAGATTCTGCTGAAAGGGGAAGACTACTGCGGTGCATATGCAGAAAAGGATCCTGAAATTGAGATACATTTTTTCGGAGAAGAAGATCTGCAGGATGTGGATGCCCGGGAAAATACTGAGGATGGGCTTGATTTTGAAGAGGATGATTTCCTGGATGAGCTTGACATGGATGATGCGGACTATATAGACGAAGATGATCTGGAGGATGACCCGGAAGAATATGAAGTGCCTGTTTCTCCGGAGCTTATATTTACCTGTCCGGAGTTTCCGGAGCTTAAGGTTGCGGCAGAAATTTGCGAAGACCTGTGGGTGGCAGCTCCGCCAAGCAATTTACATGCATATCGTGGAGCAAATATGATCGTAAATCTTTCTGCCAGTGATGAGCTGGCAGGAAAGGATACTTACCGGAGAAACCTGGTAAGCAGTCAGTCAGCCAGACTGGTGTGCGGATATATCTATGCTTCTGCCGGACCGGGAGAGTCCACTCAGGATGTGGTTTACGGAGGCCATGATCTGATCGCAGAAAACGGAACCATTCTTGCAGAAAGCAGACGCTTTGAAAACGGAGCTGTTTATGGAATTATGGATATCCATAAACTGAATAATGAACGCAGGAGAATGACTACCTGTGGATTTGCTTCAGACAGAGAAAGAGAAGGCTTCAGAGAGGCGCTGTTTTATCTGGAAAAAACAGAGACAAAGCTGGAACAGAAATTTGACTCCAGACCTTTTGTGCCTTCTTCTGAAACAGAAAGAGCCCGCCGCTGCGAGGAAATCCTGAACATTCAGGCAACAGGTCTGAAAAAACGTCTGGATCATATTCACTGCCAGAATGTTGTGATAGGACTTTCCGGAGGTCTGGATTCCACACTTGCCCTTCTTGTAACAGTCAGGGCTTTTGATATGCTGGGACTTTCAAGAGAAAAAATCACAGCAGTGACTATGCCGTGCTTTGGAACTACAGACAGAACCTATTCCAATGCCTGTGAACTGAGCCGCTGTCTTGGTGCGGAGCTTCGAGAGGTAAATATCAGAGAGGCAGTCAGTCTTCATTTCAGGGATATCGGTCATGATCCGGACAAACATGATGTAACCTATGAAAACGGACAGGCAAGAGAGAGAACCCAGATTCTTATGGATATTGCAAATCAGTCAGGAGGAATCGTGATCGGAACAGGAGATCTGTCAGAACTGGCTCTCGGCTGGGCGACCTACAACGGGGATCATATGTCCATGTACGGGGTGAACAGCTCTGTACCCAAAACTCTTGTGCGCCATCTTGTAAAATACTGTGCAGATACCTGCGAGGATAAGAAATTGTCAGGTATCCTTCTTGATATTCTGGATACTCCGGTAAGTCCGGAGCTTCTTCCGCCGGAAGACGGAGTGATCGCCCAGAAAACAGAAGATCTTGTAGGCCCCTATGAACTTCATGACTTTTTCCTTTATCATATGCTGCGCTGGACCTGTCCGCCTGAAAAAATCTTCCGTATGGCCAGGGTGGCTTTTGAGGGAGAATATGATGCAGAAATGATTCTGAAATGGCTGAAGATATTTTACAGACGATTCTTTACCCAGCAGTTTAAGCGTTCCTGTCTGCCGGATGGACCGAAGGTAGGAAGTGTGGCTGTTTCTCCAAGGGGAGATCTTCGTATGCCGAGCGATGCCTGTGGAACATTGTGGCTCAGGCAGCTGGACAGAATAAAGATCTGAACCGGAGAAGAAAAGCCGGGGAAAAGACAGGAAAGAAATCGTCCACAGAAACGATTCTGAAGATTATATCAGTTAAAAAACAAAAGAGCTTTCAATTTTGATTTATACAGAATGAATGCCCGTTATCGAAGGAAAAACGATAATGGGCATTTTTGTCTGTTTTATTTTTTTAACTCAGCTTTGCTGACAGCCTCGTCAATGGCTTTGATCAGCATAAGAGAGGTGTATTTCTGATCGCTGGAATACTTCAGTTCATCCAGAGACTGACCGCTGTAAATCTGGCTTGATAATTCTTCAAGGGTTGGTTCTACAAGCGGAAACATGGCGGCAGTACTTTCGCTGAGATTTTCCAGATGGATGGAACGGATTTTCTGTGCATCGACAGTAACTTCCACGTCAAAGCTGTTTCCGTTAAGTTCAATGGAAGAACGGTAGATGCCGGGAGTATAAACGGAAGCCGGATCCGTGGACACGGATTTAGCTTTGCCGGGATCAAACATAAAAAACATCAGAACTCCCAGAACGATCAGAAACAGGAGGAAGATTCCTGTATAAATGATCTCCTTCATATGTAAAACAACGATTTTGGTTTTGGAACTCATAGGTGCGCCTCCTGGTCAGAATATGTACGTGCTGCACGGGGTGTCGGTGAATGGAAAATACCGAATATAAAAAGCTTCTGATTAATCATATGAAGTGCCGGGAGATTTTATGACGGAACAGAGAAACTTCCCGGCAGCCTGGTTAAAAGGCATTTCAAATGATCTTCGGCAATGACAGGTTCACCTGTTATCGTAGGATTTTGGCAAAACATGACAATAGAATTCCAAGAATATGACCGGTAAACAGCTATATCGACCAAAGTATTTTAAAGTGCAAAAAACAGTTGACAGAGGCGGAAGAAAGTGGTAAATTAATTTGGCTGTCACAAAGAAATGATTCTTTTGAAGAAACAATTTGAAAAACTTTGAAAAAAGTCAAAAAACTTGTTGACAATCCTTTCTGAGTGTGG
>ENA-ORTL01000478-ORTL01000478.1-human-gut-metagenome-genome-assembly--contig:-NODE-478-length-38233-cov-23.2652_pt1 | contig 38233 bp, 35 predicted proteins | sample MGYA00241916_ERZ509196 | MGnify/ENA primary metagenome ERZ509196 (study PRJEB26280, sample SAMEA2338844) | human gut metagenome | biome: human gut; feature: human-associated habitat; material: faeces...
GTCTTACAACGTCTGTCCACAAAAGGAGTCACATCAAATAAATCCCCTGGATGTTCAAGAATATATTCAGTAATTGAACGGGAAGACTTTCCAAATACATCACTGAATACATCGTCAAGCTTAAGATTAGATACAGTAAGACAGTTTTGAGCACGATTCTTTTCACCTGTAATCATACAGATGAGTTTGAAACGGTATCTTACCAAATCTCTTAAGTGGCGGATATCAGCAGGTGGGATAAAGGAAGGTTTTACCATATCACACATGAATAAATCGCAGATCCATTTAGCATCCTTACGATCAGTTTTATTTCCTTTTTGTGGTTTGGTATATTTAGGGTGAGAAAGAATAACAGAGACATATGCTTTCTCAAGAACATTAAAAACAGGGATCCAATACTTGCCGGTAGATTCCATACAAACTTCAGTACATTGATATTTCGCAAGCCATGTAGACAGTTCCTTTAATCCTTTAGAAAAGGATGAGAAACGAGTTTGCTTATAAGTAGTTCTGCCGTTTGTATCGGTAATACCGATGCAGGCATAAATCCAGGTTTTGTGGACATCAAGTCCACAGCAATTTTTACGAAAGATTTTAAAAGACAATAAAATAACCTCCTGATTTTGTAGTAATAAAACTGACAGTGACTGGTCATCCGGCAAAATCGAGTCGACTTTGGAAGAGATAAGTTTACGGGCTACTGTTATGCGCCATTCATTGATGCCTTAACGGATGACCGACAACATATAATTATGCGAGGTCGCCGCTATACAGCCCCGCCACTCACCTCCACGTGTTCTGTAGTGTGTCAGTCTTATCAAAAAGATAATATCAGAAGGAAGATAAATTAAAAAGCGGAAGTTAGCCAACGGGTTTCATGACCCCATCGGTGCCTTTCGCAGAAAGGTGGAAAATAATTATGGTAAAGAGAAAAGTAAAACTGGTTAATATCAGCGATGTGGAAAAATTTAATGCAATCTGTTCAAAGTTTGACTGCGATATGGATCTTTCCAGTGGAAAATATTATGTGAATGCAAAATCCATTATGGGGATTTTCAGTCTTGATCTGGACTTTCCTCTGGAGCTTATGGCAGACACAGAGGATGAGGCGGCTGTGGATCATGCATTTCAGGAGTTTATCTGTTAAAAAGGAGAGCTAAAATGTTTATAAAAGGTGTAAATCTTGGAAACTGGCTGGTTCTGGAAAAATGGATGAGTCCTGCTTTATTTGAGGGTACGGATGCGGAGGATGAATACTGGCTTCCCCGTAAGCTTTCACGGGAGGTTTATGAGGCAAGGATTAAAATCCATCGTTCAGAATATATTACAGAAAGAGATTTTGTGACCATTAAGGCAATGGGAATGGAGGCTGTCCGTATCCCGGTTCCATATTTTGTATTTGGGGACAGAGAACCCTTTACAGGCTGCATAAAGGAACTGGATAAGGCTTTTAACTGGGCGGAAAAGTATGGGCTTACCATTCTTCTTGACCTTCATACAGCGCCTCTTGGGCAGAATGGCTTTGACAACGGAGGTATCTGCGGCGTGTGCAGATGGTCGAAAAGTCCAGAGGAAGTGGAATTTGTGCTTTCTGTTCTGGAACGTCTGGCAGAAAGATACGGAAACAGAAAAGGGCTCTGGGGAATCGAGGCCATTAATGAGCCGGTTATGGATCGCGCCTGGAAATTATTTGATGTGCCAAACCGTTATCCGGCGGCAGATAAAGACATGGCAGAAGGCTCCGGCCCTTGCACACTGGAATTTCTGAAGGATTTTTATGTGAGAGCCTATGACAGAATGAGGAAATTCCTTCCGGAAGAAAAATACGTAGTGATCCATGACGGGTTTGAGCTTCTTGCCTGGAAGGATTTTATGCAGGAAGAAAAATATGTGAATGTGGTTCTTGACACCCACCAGTATCTGATGATGGCAGAAGCTGAGGGCTGTGAACAGAACGTGGAGGCGTATCAGGAATATATCCGGGAGCATTATGAAAAAGAAATTCAGGAGATGGAGCAGTATTTTCCAGTGATCTGCGGAGAATGGTGCCTGTTTAATTCTTATGCCTGCGGCTGCGATACAAAAGGCGGCAGGAGTGTACTTAACGGTGAGGAAGGAAGCCAGAAGGAAGCTCTGGGAGTACAGGAGAAAAAGCAGATTTATCAGGCTGTGGCAGAGGCTCAGTTAAATGCCTGGAAAAAAGGAAGCGGATATTTTTACTGGAGCTACAAGCTTCTTACAGATACGGTAAACGAAAAAGGCTGGATCGGATGGGACAGCTGGGATTTGGGAAGATGTGTGGATTTCGGATGGTTTCCGACTGAGGAAAAAGATAACCGGGAATAAAAAATACAGGAATTTACAGGATTTAATCTATCAGAAACCGCCTGATAGAATTTATAAAAACAGGATCAGAAAAACAGAATCCCCTTAAACAGACAGGGCAATGAACCCAGGTCTGTTTAAGGGGATTTTTATCTCCTGCGGATTATGGTTCCATAAATTTTTTCAGCTCTTCCATAAAGGTACTGACATCCTTAAATTCTCTGTATACGGAGGCGAAACGAACATAAGCAACTGCGTCCAGCGCCTGTAAGTGTTCCATGACGATCTCGCCGATCTGATTGCTGGAAATTTCTCTGTCAGCCCGGTCAAAGATTTCTCCCTCTATAGAATCCATGATCTCTTCTATTTTTTCTACCGGAATAGGCCGTTTATAGCAGGCGCGGAGAATCCCGTCCTGAACTTTGCTGCGGCTGTAGGGTTCACGGTTCTGGTCTTTTTTTATAACGCTTAACGGAATGGTTTCTACCTTTTCGTAAGTAGTAAAGCGCTTTCCGCATGATTCACACATACGTCTTCTTCTGATGGAATTGGTGTCTTCTACAGGTCTGGAATCTACAACTCTGGTATTGTCCCGACCACAAAACGGACATTTCATGGCATTGTCCCCTTTCTATCCAGTTGAGCAGAGATATGCAAAACCTTCCAAACCCTGCTGTTATGGGCACATTATACTATAATTTTACTTTTTATGTCAACAAATGGAAATGCATAATCTGGCGTTTTTTTACATATATTTGAGAAAAAACGGTTGCTGTTATGCGCTTATGTGAGCTGAAACAAAAAGAAATCATTAATACCTGCACCTGCCGATGCCTGGGCTGTCCCATTGATGTGGAATTTGACTGTAAGACCGGCCAGATCACAGCGCTGGTGGTTCCCGGACCGGGAAGACTGTGCAGCTTTTTTGGAAGAGAAAGCGAGTATGTGATCCCCTGGAAATGTATCTGCCAGATTGGGGATGATATCATTCTGGTCCAGATCCAGGAGGAAAAATGTTTTCGCAAAGAACACCTGACATAAGCTGTCAAGGGCTTATATTTTTTATATTTTTCCGAAAAAAGTATATTTCTCCCTGTCTCTGAGAAAGCTTTTAATAAGCAAAAGAGAGAAGGAGGATGTTTCGATGGCGCTTAATAAAGTAGAAATCTGTGGAGTAAATACCTCTGAGCTTCCTGTTTTGAAGCCCGAGGAAAAGGAGGAATTGTTCCGCAGGATCAAGGAGGGAGACAAAGAAGCAAGAGAACAGTACATCAAAGGAAATTTAAGACTTGTATTAAGTGTGATCAGACGGTTTCAGAACAGCAATGAAAATGCAGACGATCTGTTTCAGATCGGATGTATCGGACTGATGAAAGCCATTGATAATTTTGATACAACACTGCAGGTTAAATTTTCTACCTATGCAGTGCCTATGATCATTGGAGAGATACGAAGATATTTAAGAGATAATAACAGTATCCGCGTCAGCCGTTCTCTGCGGGATATTGCCTATAAGGCCATTTATGCCAGAGAAAATTATACAAAGCAGCATCTGAGAGAGCCTACGATTGCAGAAATCTCTCAGGAAACAGGAATCGAAAAGGAAATGATCGTTTATGCGATGGATGCCATCCAAAATCCGGTAAGTCTTTTTGAACCAGTGTATACAGAGGGCGGAGATACTCTTTATGTGATGGATCAGATCAGTGATAAAAAGAACAGGGAGGAAAAATGGGTGGAAAACCTTTCGCTTCGGGAAGCGCTGGAAAGACTTTCAGACAGGGAGCGGCATATTATAGAAATGCGTTTTTATGACGGGAAAACGCAGATGGAAGTGGCGGAGGAAGTAGGGATTTCTCAGGCCCAGGTCAGCCGTCTGGAAAAAAATGCGCTGAAAAGCATGAAAAACTTTTTGGGAACATAAAGAGAATAAAAACTGCCGCAGAGCAGAAGTGAGCGTTTATCAGCACTTTGCCTGCGGCAGTTTTTCGTTTATTTTATTAAGAACTGGGAGGATTAAACGATACCCTGGGCTTTCATTGCATCTACAACTTTTTCAAATCCTGCAATGTTAGCGCCTACAACGAAATTGTCTTTCATATCATAGCGCTGTGCAGCATCGTCGATCTTTTTGTAGATATCTTTCATAATGCCGTGGAGCTTTTCGTCTACTTCTTCTGCACTCCAGGAAAGTCTCATGGAGTTCTGGCTCATTTCAAGAGCTGAGGTAGCCACGCCGCCTGCATTGGATGCTTTTCCCGGAAGGAAGAGAACGCCGTTTTCCATAGCATATTCCGTAGCGTCCAGAGTAGTAGGCATATTTGCACCTTCTACAATGTATTTGCAGCCGTTTGCAATAAGAGTCTTAACAGCATCGAGGCCAAGCTCATTCTGAGTTGCACAGGGAAGGTATACGTCGCATTTGATGTTCCAGATGCCAACGCCTTCGGTAAAGGATGCTCCTTCTACACGTTCAGCATATTCTCTGATACGTCCGCGTTTTACTTCTTTAATATCTTTTACAATATCAAGCTTGATACCTTCAGGATCATGGATATATCCGTTGGAGTCGCACATTGCAACAACCTTTGCGCCAAGCTGTGTCGCTTTTTCGGCAGCGTAGATCGCAACGTTTCCGGAGCCTGTGACGATCACGGTTTTTCCGCTGAGTTCATCATTGTGTGCCTTCATCAGTTCATCAAGAATGTAAACAACGCCGTAACCGGTAGCCTGAGTACGTACAAGCGATCCGCCGTAGGTAAGACCTTTTCCTGTAAGAACGCCTTCGCTGAGGTCGCGGATACGTTTGTACTGTCCGTACAGATAGCCGATCTCACGTCCGCCTACACCGATATCGCCTGCCGGTACGTCTGTGTCAGCGCCGATATATTTGCAGAGCTCAGTCATAAAGCTCTGGCAGAACGCCATAACCTCTCTGTCGGATTTGCCTTTGGGATCAAAGTTGGAACCGCCTTTTCCGCCGCCGATAGGAAGTCCTGTGAGAGAATTTTTGAAGATCTGTTCAAAGCCAAGGAACTTCAGAATGCTCTGGTTTACAGACGGATGGAAGCGAAGTCCTCCCTTGTATGGTCCGATGGCGCTGTTAAACTGTACACGATAACCTTTGTTTACCTGTACCTTTCCGCTGTCATCTACCCACGGAACACGGAAGGAAATGATTCGTTCCGGCTCTACCAGACGTTCAAGAATAGAAAGTCTGCGGTATTCTTCTTCATTTTTGTCAATGACTACCTTCAGGGAATCCAGAACTTCTTTTACTGCCTGATGGAATTCCGGTTCACCCGGGTTCTGTGCTACGACTCTTTCGTATACCTCTTCTGTGTAAGACATAATAATTCCTCCTCATCCATTTTTATCCGAGTTTTTTGCTGTCAGATATCTGTCAGCAATGATGCTATTATACACTAAAGTGGTAAGGCTGAAAAGAGCAGTGTGAAAATTTTCTGTAAAAAATTATGGAAGAGAAGAGCCGGTTTATTGTGAAAATTTTTCCAGAAGCATTCCGGAAGCTTTTCAGAAGCGGGAATTTATTTTTGTAGACCGGAATGAAAAAAAATGGTATACTGTCAATTGAGGATATTGTTGGAACAACAATAGTAGAAAGGAATGAGGAGGGGCCTTGATCGGACAGAAGTGAAATGTGAAAGGAGAAATCATGTATGACAGGATTTAACATGAAAGTAACACCGGAGATTGAACAGCTGACAGAAATGTGTAAGGATCACAGCAGCATTGATCTGTCACTCTACGGGAAATACAATGTAAAAAGAGGACTGCGTGATATTAACGGAAAGGGTGTCCTTGCAGGGCTTACCCAGGTTTCCAATGTTCAGGCAGTGAAGGTAGTGGATGGAAAAGAAGTTCCCTGTGCAGGAAGTCTGTATTACAGAGGATATAATATCAAAGACCTGACAGCAGGATTTGTAAAGGACGATCGTTTTGGCTTTGAAGAAACTACATATCTGCTTTTATTTGGTGTGCTGCCTGATAAAAAGCAACTGGAGGAATTTAAGCAGCTTCTTGCGAATCAGCGTTCTCTTCCGAGAAACTTTGTCCGTGATGTAGTAATGAAAGCGCCGGGAAGGGATATTATGAATGCTCTTTCCAGAAGTGTGCTGACCCTTTACTCCTATGATAATAATCCGGATGATATTTCTCTTCCGAATGTACTTCGCCAGTGCCTGAATCTGATCAGCGTATTTCCGCTTCTGTCTGTTTACGGATATCAGGCCTACAACCACTATATAAGAGGAAAGAGCCTGTATATTCATAATCCCAAAAAAGAACTGTCTACAGCAGAGAATATCCTTCGTATTCTGAGACCTGACAAGAAATATACAGATCTGGAAGCCAAGATCCTGGATCTGGCTCTGATTCTTCATATGGAGCACGGCGGAGGTAATAACTCTACATTTACCACACATGTAGTTTCTTCTTCTGGAACAGATACCTATTCTGCCATTGCTGCGGCTCTGGGTTCACTGAAGGGACCAAAGCACGGCGGTGCCAATATTAAGGTAATCCGTATGTTCCAGGATATGAAAAAGGAGGTTCATGACTGGGAAGATGAGGACGAGGTACGCAATTATCTGAGACGCCTTCTTCACAAAGAGGCCTTTGACAGACGGGGGCTGATTTATGGTATGGGTCATGCCATCTATTCTGTATCCGACCCCAGAGCTGAAGTCCTTAAAAGCTTTGTGGAAAGTCTTGCAAAAGAAAAAGGCAGGATGAAGGATTACAATCTGTATTCCATGGTAGAAAAAATGGCACCGGAGGTTATTGCAGAAGAGCGCCGTATTTACAAGGGCGTCAGCGCCAACGTGGATTTTTACAGTGGATTTGTGTACAGTATGCTGGATCTTCCTCTGGAGCTTTATACACCGATGTTTGCGGTGGCACGTATTGTGGGCTGGAGCGCTCATCGTATGGAGGAGCTGATCAATACAGACAAGATCATTCGTCCCGCATACAAAAATGTGCTGGAAGCAGCGGAATATGTGCCGCTTGATCAGCGCTGAAAAAAGTAGAGCAGGAGATAAAAATGTTTCGATGTTTTTTCCCGGATGAATATCTGGAATCTGCTTATGCAGTGAACTATGAAAAATTATATCAGGAGGGAGTCAGAGGGCTTCTGTTCGATATCGACAATACGCTGGTGCCTCACGGGGCACCGGCAGATAAACGGGCAGTAGAGCTCTTTGAGCGCCTTCGAAAAATCGGATTTAAAAGCTGCTTCTTATCAAATAACCAGATTCAGAGAGTAGCTTCTTTTAATGAAAAAATAGGGGAGCGTTTTATTGAAAACGCACATAAACCGGCAGTACGCAATTATCAGAAAGCCATGGAACTGCTGGGAACAGACTGTTCCAACACCGTTTTTATCGGGGATCAGCTTTTTACAGATATCTATGGAGCAAAAAGAGCGGGAATCCGTAATATTCTTGTAAAGCCGATCCATCCGAAAGAAGAGATCCAAATCGTTTTAAAACGATATCTGGAAAGAATCGTACTTTATTTTTACAGGAAAGAGGAGGGGACTTTATGAACCATGTGGTGATCATCGGGTTTATGGGTTCAGGTAAGACGAGAGTAGGCAAGCAGCTTTCCAGAGATCTGGGACTGCCTTTTGTAGATCTTGAAAAATTAATTGTAAAGAAAATGAATCTTTCAGTAAGAGAGATATTTGAGAAATTTGGAGAGCCGTTTTTCCGGGCATTGGAGACAATGGCGCTGAAGGAACTGATCAATGACAGTGAAAGAAGAGTGATTTCTCTGGGATCCGGGCTTCCGCTTCAGGAACAGAATCAGAAGTATCTGAAAGAGCTGGGTACAGTGGTATATCTGAAAGGATCACTGGAAACACTGAAAAAAAGACTGGAAGGCTCCAGCAAAGATCCGCTTCTGGATGGAGAAGACCGGGATGATAAGATCAAAAAGCTTCTTAAGCAGCGAGATCCTGTTTATCAGAAGTTTGCGGACATTCAGGTGGTGACAGGAGTGAAGCCATTTGAGGAGCTGGTTCATGAAATTGAGGAAAAATTAGCGGCATACGAAAAAAACAGTTGAAAAAACCGCTATGGTATTATAGAATGATGGGTAGTGAACATTACAATAAGGAGGAAATAAATTATGATTTCAGCAGGTGATTTCAAAAACGGTGTCACACTTGAAATTGAAGGAAATGTATGTCAGATCGTTGAATTTCAGCATGTAAAACCTGGAAAGGGTGCTGCTTTTGTCAGAACAAAATATAAAAACATTATTACAGGGGCTGTTCTGGAGAAATCCTTCCGTCCTACAGAGAAATTCCCACAGGCTCGTATTGACCGTGTGGATATGAGCTATCTGTACAACGATGGCGACCTTTACAACTTTATGAATGTGGAAACTTACGATCAGATTGCGCTTACAGCAGATCAGGTTGGAGATTCTCTGAAGTTTGTAAAAGAGAACGAGATCGTTAAGATCTGTTCTCATAACGGCAATGTATTTGCAATTGAGCCGCCTCTCTTTGTTGAGCTTGAAGTAATTGAGACAGAGCCTGGTTTTGCAGGAAATACTGCTCAGGGAGCTACAAAACCGGCAACTGTTGAGACAGGCGCACAGGTACAGGTTCCGCTGTTTGTAAATCAGGGAGATAAATTAAAAATTGATACAAGAACAGGAGAGTATCTGTCCCGCGTTTAATTTAGATAAAATCTGAAGAACGTATTTAATAAGAGGCTGTATCAGAAGTGATCTCAGCAGTATTTTCGAATTTTTCTGCGAGCTTTAGGCTTTGGGAAAAATGTGTTGAAAATGTGCTGCAGAGAGAAGCTGATAACAGCCTCATTCTGGTATAAGGAGAGAGAATATGGAATACAGAATTTTAGGAAAAACAGGGCTGAAAATTTCCAGACTTGGATTTGGCGGAATCCCCATTCAGAGAATTGACGCTGAGGGAACAAAGAAACTGCTTCACGAAATGGTGAAAAAAGGAATCAATTATATTGATACGGCAAGAGGATATACAGTCAGCGAAGAATATCTGGGATATGCTATGGAAGGAATCCGTGATAAATTTGTGGTGGCAACCAAGTCTATGGCAAGGACAAAAGATGCTATGAGGGCAGATATTGAAACAAGCCTTGGAAATCTCCGTACAGATTATATTGACCTTTATCAGATACATAATCCCAGCATGGAACAGCTGGAGCAGGTTATGGGAGAGGACGGAGCCCTCCAGGCTCTTCAGGAGGCAAAGGCAGAGGGAAAAATCGGGCATATCGGTCTTACTGCCCACTCCACAGCTGTTTTTGAAAAAGCTCTGGAACTTGACTGGGTGGAGACAATTATGTTCCCATATAATATCGTAGAAAATCAGGGAGAGGAACTGATTCGCCGCTGTACAGAAAAGAATATTGGATTTATTGATATGAAACCGCTGGCAGGAGGCGCTATTGAGGACGCATCACTTGCTCTTCGATATATCTGTGCAAACAGAGATGTGACAGTAGTGATTCCGGGAATGGCAGAGATGACAGAACTGGATCAGAATATAAAAGCCTGTGAGGACGAAACTCCTCTTTCAGGAGAAGAGCTTCAGAAAATGGAAGAAATAAAACAACAGCTGGGAACAGATTTTTGCCGCAGATGTAATTACTGTGCCCCCTGCACTGTGGGAATTAATATTCCAAGTGTATTTCTGTTTGCCGGATATCTTCAGAGATATAATCTGGCAGACTGGGCAAAAGACCGTTACAGTACATTGCCGGTAAAGGCATCTGCATGTATTGAATGCGGAGAGTGTGAGAAGAGATGTCCTTACCATCTTCCGATCAGAGAAAAACTGAAAAAATGCGCTGAGGATATGGGCGAGTAAAATGTGAAAATGAAAAAGCTGCGGATGTACAGGAGAAATTTCCTGGAATCATCCACAGCTTTTACTATGTATGGTTTTATTTGACTTTTTTTCTTCCGGGCTCAAAGAACATAAAGAACAGAGCGCTTACAAGAAGAATATACGGATAATAAAGATTTGGCATAATGTCAAAGGCTGACATTTCAAATCCAAGCTCTGCAGCAGTAGAAAGTGCGATCAGCATCTGAGCACCATAGGGGATCACTCCCTGGAATACACAGGAAAATGTGTCCAGGATGGAAGCGGTTGTCTGAGGCGTTACATCGTATTCCTCTGCCATTTCCTTTGCAATGGGATTAGCCATAACAATGGCAACGGTATTGTTGGCTGTTGCAATATCCATAGCGCCTACAAGAAGTCCCATGCCCAGTTTTCCGCCCTTTTGAGTTTTAAAGATACGGCGGATAAAATTCAGAAGAGCAGTAAATCCGTCATACTTCTGGATCAGCGCACAGATGGCGGATACAAGAATAGCCACCATTGTGGTTTCATACATACCGGCAGCCCCGGTTCCCATATTTGCCAGAAGATCAGTTGCCTGAGTTGCGCCTGTTGCCAGAACAATTACGGAACCGGAAACAATTCCAATGAGAAGAACTACAAAAACGTTGATACCGATAATCCCTCCCACCAGTACAAGTACATACGGAATAATTCGGATCAGATTGTAATCCTTGATAATTGCCGCACTGTCTGCACCGCCTGAAGTACGGATAAAAATAATTGCCAGGGTAACAAGAGCTGCAGGAAGCGCAATCTTAAAATTGGCACGGAATTTATCCTTCATTGCACATCCCTGTCCATTGCAGGCTGCGATGGTGGTATCGGAGATAAAAGAAAGATTGTCTCCAAACATAGCGCCTCCCATAACAGCGCCCACGCACAGCGGAGCTGCAAAGCCGGAAGCTGTGGATACAGCAAGGGCAATAGGAGTAATAAGCGTGATGGTTCCGACTGAGGTTCCCATGGCAAGAGAAACAAAACAGCTTACCACAAACAGTACAATTACTGCAAAGCGTGCAGGAATCACAGAAAGAAGAAAATACGCTACGCTCTCAGCGCTTTCCCTTCCTACAACTCCCACAAAAATGCCTGCAACCATAAAAATCAGGATCATGGTAACAATATTCTTATCACCTACACCCTGTGCCATTACAGAAAGCTTTTCGTCAAAGCTTAATTTGGGGTTCTGGATACATGCCACCAGAAGAGCAGTCAGAAATGAAACCACAATGGGAATATTATAAAAGCCCATGGGAATTTTCAGAACGTACTCGAAAAGAATTCCCAGTCCAAGATACATAACCAGGAATACTGCAATTGGAAGAAGTGCCTTCCAGTTTCCTTTCTTCATATTCATTTTCCTCCATAAAGTAACGTGCTTTCCGCCTGCAGATATATGCGGAAAGTATACTTCATTGTAACATTAAATATGCTGTGATACTACATAAAAATTATTTTTTTATTTACTACTAAAATGCAAACTTAAATTCCACTCTTCGTATGGGCATGCCCCCTACACGCCAATAAAATTTAGTCTTACACATACACAATTTTGCTACATAAATTACTTAATACAAAATCTGGCAAAACAGAATCCGTAATTTGCGAACATAAAAAGATTCTAAACTTGTGTATCCTATAAATCCAAAACAACAAGTATTTTGTACACTTTTTTAACTTGTTCATTTGCAGATCAGTACATTCTGGCAAATAAAAACGCTTCGGGAGGATGCGATCCGAGACTGAAAAATATGACTGTCCATGGCAGTCTGCATCAGGCGCGTAAAGTGGAGAAAGTTGAGAAATCCAGGAAGTTCGAAGCGGATGCGTTCGTTTTATTCCCGGAAAAATAAAACTGGTAAGACCAATTTGGGCGTTATTGACATGTTCTCTTAAGAAAAACAGATGGATATCAGTCAGTTTTCCTATTGTGTAAAAAAGGATATGTGCTATAATGAAAAACACTGATTCTAAAGTTACAACAGTAACGTTTTAATGTATCAAATATTGAAGAATCCACAGAGAAGGAGACAGGATATGAAGTATATGAGACAATTCGGAATCATTTTGGGTGTCACCTGTGCAGGAGAACTGATGAAATATTTTATTCCACTGCCGATTCCGGGAAGTATTTATGGCCTTTTGCTTATGTTTGTACTGCTTCTTACAAAAGTAATTAAGGTAGAAAATGTAAAGGATGTAGGAGAATTTCTGATTGAGATCATGCCATTGATGTTTATTCCTGCAGGTGTGGGGCTGATGGCATCCTGGGGAGAGCTTCAGGGGTTTCTGGTACCTCTTCTTGTAATTACAGTATCCACCACTTTTATTGTTATTTTTGTGACTGGAAAAGTAACGGATTTTATGATGGATCGAAAGGAAAAAACAAGCAGAAAGAACCGGAAAGTAAGGGAGGAGTGAAAAAAGATGGAAAATATAGTTCTTAATTCAGCAACACTGGGATTTGTGATCAGTCTTCTGGCATATGAGATCGGGCTTGCAATAAAGAAAAAATGGAAGCTGGCAATTTTAAATCCTCTTCTGATTTCCATTCTTCTGGTTATTGGAGTCCTGATCCTGTTTGGCGTAGATTACGACAGCTATAATGCCAGCGCACAATATTTAAGTTATCTTCTGACACCGGCAACCGTCTGCCTTGCTATTCCCCTGTATATTCAGCTGGATGTTCTGAAAAAAAATGTGGTTGCCATTATGGTGGGAATTTTATCAGGAGTGGCTGCAAGTATGGGAAGTATCCTGGCTATGGCCATGGCATTTGGGCTGAGCCATAAAGAATATGTAACTCTTCTTCCAAAATCCATTACAACTGCTATTGGAATGGGAGTTTCTGAAGAACTGGGAGGATATGTGACAATTTCAGTTGCCACGATTATTATAACAGGAGTTCTTGGCAATATTTTTGCAGAATCAGTATGTAAGCTTTTCCGTATTCGCCATGCAGTTTCCCGGGGGCTGGCGATCGGAACCGCAGCTCATGCAGTAGGAACTGCCAAAGCAATGGAAATGGGAGAAGTAGAAGGGGCTATGAGCAGCCTTGCGATTGTTGTGTGCGGACTTTGCACAGTGGTTGGAGCTTCGGTGTTTGCCAGTTTTTTGTGACATGGATCTACTGAAAAGTATAGATAAAAAGAAGCTTCAGATATGAAAAGATATTGTTGCAGTTAAGAGTTTGTAATCAAATCCGGCAAAATAAAAAAGCCGTGAACCTATTGATTTCAATAGGTTTCACGGCTTTTTTAGTGGACCTGGCGGGAATTGAACCCGCGTCCGAAAGCCTATCCCTTGCGGCATCTCCCATCACAGTCGCTGATTTAACATTCCCTTGGCAGTACGCCCACCGACAGGCTTACTGCTTCAGTAGCTTCATAATACATCTACCGGGGCAAAGCTTACCCGGCAAGGTTTCTCACATAGTCGGCGCCAGATTCCTGATGTGTGAGTGCGTCAGGGCTGACGAGCAGCACTTAGGCTGCTAACGCGTACTGTTCGTTTGCGTTTATATTTAGGTTCCTGGTTGGTACGCAGTCCAAGAGTCTGCGGATGGCTTCCCCAACTTCAAAGCCCCCGTCGAAACCAGTACAAGCCCCTGAAAATAAGATGACTTCTGGCAAACAGACGAACGTAAGCTTTTCTGTCCTTATATTAGAAGAAATTCAGTTATATGTCAAGGGTGGTTTTTCGTTTTAGCGCAGATTTTTTGTTTTGTTTTTTCCATTTATCTTCTGACTTGGGAAACAGCTGGTTCCGTTTTCATTAATCTGGTCAAAATATCTCCCAAATTGCTTCGGGTAATGGCAGTTTCATGGTATGCCCTGGGGGAAAGCTTTTGTTCAGGCATGGATATCCCGATGTTTCATTTCCCATACAGATGCGGCGCTGAATATAACAGTAAACAGGCATACAGAAATAAAAAACGGCAGCATTTCACCGGACATGGTATTTTCGGATTTGTTGGCATTCATTCCGAGAAGCATCAGGCAGTAGGGCCAGAAGAGATCCGCTCCTTCGCTGTTCAGTACAGTGCCGAGAACGCTTCCTACCAGACCAATAGCAATAGGAATGGAAAAACTCCGTATTTTCATAGAGAGAAAAAGCTGAAGAGCGCATATGGGAAGCGCTCCCACAGTACCCCGGAGAAGCCAGAAAAAAATATCAGGAGGGAATAACCCGGGAAGCCCGGCTATTTTTCCGCAGACCAGATATAAGATTCCTGTCCAGAGCTGTGTCAGCAGTGTGATTGTCAGGATAACTGTAAGTTTTGCGAAATAAATGCAGCATATAGGAACTGGGGCAGTCATAATGGAATTCCAGTTATTGTTTCGATGTTCCAGACGCCATAAGTAGGAGCAGTAAAGTCCGATCAGCGGTGCAAAAAAGAAACTGGCATAAAATAAAGTATGCTGTGTCCAGAGAGAATACCATTCTGATTTTAAAATTCCCAGATTCTGAAGATAATTAAAGGTTCCCATAATTGCCGGAATAATGGGAATCAGAATACAGGCCGGCAGGATCAGTGAATGACGCAGTTTTTTGCGCTCAGCAAGAATACAGCGGGTAAGCATAGGTTAGACCTCCTTTTTTACAACGATCATGCGACAGATAAAATAGATGAAAACACCTGCCGCCAGAAAAAGCAAAAACCGGGACAACGGGAAGGAAAGCACATAATAATCAATAATTCTTGTATCAGGATCCCAGTTCATACCGACTACAGAAAAATTTGCGTAATAGCCCCAGAGAACCAGACGCGCTACAGGCTTTGGGAAAAACAGAGAAAAAAGCCCCAGGAAGCTGCCGCCAATTCCAATCCCCAGAGGAAGAAGCTGACTGTGGGACATCAGTGACAGAGTCTGCTGTATGGAGAGAACCACAGTACTGACCGCAAAGGTTGTAATCAGATATATGAAAAATATAGAAGGACGGATGGTACCCAGATGGTTTACGGTTCCAAAGAAGAGAATCATAAGTCCCTGTCCAACAACAAAAACGGTTATATATCGGAGACAGTTCAGATATTTAAAGTCAAAAAAGCTTTCTTGCTTCTGCATAGTATAAAGAATTTTCAGTGTATCTCCTTTTACTTCCATATCACAGACCCGACTGGCAATCACAGAGATCATTAAGGGCATCAGAAGCGTGTTCATGACAGGCAGATTGTAGAACAGCATCAGATACCCCTGTGAAAATTCAGAGGGTTTCATAGAACTAAGCTGCCACATGGTCCAAAGGATTTCAAAACCCAGAAAGCCCAGTGGAACAAGAAGAGCCTTTGTATGGCGGATCTTCTGGCGCTCTGCCCGTAGTTGTCTTGCTGTTATAGAAATCATAAGCTCACCTGCTTTCCTGTAAGATGAAGGAAAATCTCTTCAAGGCTCATCTGCTGTTCTTCCAGTCTTAAAATTCCAATACCGGAATTTACCAGAAGAGAAACTGCCTGCATGATCCGGTTGTCTTCCAGAGTATTCAGCATGATTCTGCCATTCTGCCAGTGGCAGGAGATACCGGAGTGCTTCAGGTATTGAAGGGCTGTCTGATCATCTGAGGTGTGAAGCAGCATTTTTGAACGGCTGTGTTCATGAAGAACAGAAAGGCTGTCCTGAAAGATCAGTGCTCCCTGGTTGATAATTCCTACATGAGATGCCATTTGGTCTATTTCTGAGAGAAGATGGCTTGAAATAAGAACTGTAATGCCCAGGGTCTCGGGCAGGGAACAGATCAGTTCTCTCATTTCCTGGATTCCGGCCGGATCCAGACCGTTGGTAGGCTCATCCAGAAGGAGAAGCTTTGGTTTTCCCAGAAGAGCTGCAGCCAGTCCAAGACGCTGCTTCATTCCAAGAGAATACTGACTGACTTTTTTGTTTTGCTGTTCTTCCATACGAACAATAGAAAGAACTCTGGAAATGTCTTTTTCCGGAACATTTTTCAGTGTACATATGATCTGCAGGTTTTCTTTTCCTGTAAGATGACCGTAATAAGCTGGCGATTCAATCAGAGATCCTGTATCTGAGAGGATGCTCAGACGGTTTCTGGAGCAGACTTCTTTTCCGAGAATCTGGATTTTGCCCTCTGTGGGTCTGATAAGCCCCAGAAGCATTTTTAGAGTTGTTGATTTTCCCGCGCCGTTTGGACCGAGAAAGCCATAAATGCTTCCTCCGGGAATACGCAGATCCAACTGGCTTACAACTGTTTTGTCCTTGTATTTTTTTGTAAGAGAATTTGTGGTAATGACAGGTCCCATATAAAGTTCCTCCTGTAAAGTGAATTGTTATTTTCTGAACTGATTACAGTATAAAATATCAGGCTTATGTGAGACTTAACAGTACCTTATTTTTAGCTTAATTTTATACAGGAGAAGTTGGAATGGGTACAAAAATAAATTATAATAGGAAAAGAAATGAAGAGGAGACAGACCGGAGGGAAATTTTATGGACATATATGAACGAAAACTGATGCTTGTAGATGACAATCAGGAACTTCTGGAGATGATTGCAGACATTTTAAGACATAGCGGTTATAAAAATATAGTAAAAGCAAAATGCGTGCAGGAAGCTCTGACGGTTTTTCAGATGGAAAAGCCGGACATGGCAGTTTTGGATGTGATGCTGCCGGATGGAGACGGATTTCAGCTGTTTCAGAAGCTGAGAGAAAACTCAGAGATTCCCATTCTTTTTCTGTCTGCCAGAGATGAGGACAGAGACAGACTTTTTGGGCTGGGTCTGGGAGCTGACGATTATATTACCAAACCATTTCTGCCGCCGGAGCTGGTGCTTAGAGTTACTGCCATACTAAAACGAACCTATCGTATGGAAAAAGAAAAAACTCAGGAGGAACATATTCTGCGTCTGGGCAGCCACGAAGTGCTGTTTGACTATGGGATTGTGCGTTTTCAGGGAAACGAGACTTCTCTTACGGCAAAAGAACTGGCATTGCTTTTAAAGCTGCATGAAAACAGAGGCAGGATCGTTACCTTTGATGCTTTGTGTAATGCGGCCTGGGGAGACGGTTATTATGGGTATGAAAATACGCTGATGGTGCATATCCGGCATCTGAGAGAAAAAATTGAGGAGGATCCCTCTCATCCGCAGTGGCTTCTTACTGTACGGGGACTGGGCTACCGGCTGGCAGAAGGAAAGGGAGAAAAGCCATGAAGAGCCTGTTTAAGATTATCAGCCGGTATTCTGTCACAGCCGGTATGATTATTGGTGTTATATTGATCAGCAATATTGCTGTTTTTGTGGCGGTGGGCTACCATAACATGGTTTCTGCAGGAGCCCCGGATTTTAAGAGAAGCGCTCTGGAAAGTGTTGGAAAGGAATTTTATCAGGAAAATGATACCTGGCAGCTGTCTGACACAGGGAGACAGGAGCTGAAAGAGGCAGATTTTAAGTGGTGTATGGCACTTGATGAACATGGGGAGGTTGTATGGGAATGGAAGCTTCCTGCAGGCTTTGACCGCTCCTATACAATTTCAGAAGTGGCACGGTTTTCAAGATGGTATCTTCATGATTATCCGGTAGCGGTCTGGGAAGCCGGGAAATTACTTCTGGTAGTGGGACTTGATCCGGAATTTTTTTTCAGATACAGTGAGATTCTTACTCTTACAAATTTTACTATGATTCCGCAGTATGTGAAATGGGCTCTGATTGTGAATACGATCGTGATTATTGTTTTTGTATTTTTGCTGGGATATCGGTTTTATCAGGCGCTGAAGCCTCTGGGCAGGGGCCTTGAGAAATTATCCAGGGAAGAGGAGGTAAAGCTCAGGGAAAAAGGTATGACAGGTATTCTGGCAGCGCAGCTTAACCGGACTTCTGAAATACTTCAGGAACAGAAAAAACGGCTGACCAAAAGAGATCTGGCAAGAACGGAGTGGATTGCAGGTGTTTCTCATGATATTCGTACGCCTCTGGCGTTAATTGTAGGTTATACGGACCGCCTTTCCAAAAGTCCCAATCTTAATCAGGAGGAGAAGGCTTTGGCTGATGCGGTGTGCAGACAGAGCTTAGTGATCCGGCAGCTGATCACGGATCTGAATCTTACATCAAAGCTGGCATATGAGGCACAGCCATTGAATAAAAAAGAGTGTTCTCCTGCTCTTATTCTCCGGGAGTGTGCGGCAGACATTTATAATGAAAAAATTGAACAGGATAAAGGACAGGAACCGGAGGTGGATGTGGAGCTTTTGATTCCTGCAGACATGGAGAAGGTCCGTATTTTTGCAGACAGCGGTCTGCTCAAACGTGCGTTGAGGAATCTGATCGGAAACAGTGTAAGGCATAATCCGGGAGGGTGCCAGGTTATGGTAAGGCTGTACGAAAAAAATGAAAAAATATACATTTCTGTAAAAGATACGGGAAAAGGAGTCCCGGAACTTGTGGTGCAGAACATGGACAACCAGACAGATAAAGTCCATATTATGGGATTAAGGCTTGCCAGACAGATTGTAAGGGCTCACGGAGGAGAACTGATTTTTGAGAAAAGGGAGTCGGGCACTTATGATGTGACCCTGGAACTGTCCGTATCGAAACTGCATCCGTAGGGAGAATGCCTCTTTTTGTTTTAGGCTCGCTTCAGTACCTGGAAGAGTCTATTTTCCGATTGTATTTCGTGAAGATAGCGTCTATAATAGGTATGACTAAAATGAAAGGATAAGAGGTAATTATGTACACGCTTAAAAAATTTATCCGTTACTACGGACCTTATAAAACCGTGTTTTTTCTGGATCTTCTGTGCGCCGCCATTATCAGTCTGGTGGATTTGGCATTTCCGCAGATTCTGAGAACACTGGCAGCAACTGTTTTTACAGAAGAGCCTTCTACTATCCTGAAGGTCCTTCTTCCCATTGGCCTGTGCCTTCTGATCATGTATGTCATTCAGAGTTTTTGTGTGTATTATGTGGGCTATCAGGGCCATATGATGGGAGCAAAGATGGAGAGGGATATGAGACAGCAGCTGTTTGACCATTATGAAAAACTGTCCTTTTCCTACTATGATCAGAACAATTCCGGACAGATGATGAGCAAGCTGGTATCCGACCTTTTTGATATTGCGGAGTTTGCCCATCATGGTCCTGAGAACCTGTTTATCTCTCTGATCAAGATTGTGGGATCATTTGTTTTCCTGTTTCTTATTAACTGGAGACTGGCAATTCCGCTTCTGATCCTGGTATTGATCATGCTGGTGTTTTCCATGAAGCAGAACCGGAGAATGCAGGAAACCTTTATGGATAACCGCAGAAAGATCGGTGATGTAAACTCCAGCCTTCAGGATACTCTGGCAGGGATCCGTGTGGTACAGTCCTTTGCCAATGAAGATGTGGAGCGCAGAAAATTTGGCAAAAGCAACCAGGCCTTTCTTCACTCCAAGGATGCAAACTACAGTTGTATGGGGAATTTCATGGGCTGGAACCGTTTCTTCCAGGGAATGATGTACCTGGTGACACTGGTGTTCGGCGGACTTCTTATTGCCAGAGGAAAAATGAATGCCGGAGATCTGGCCATGTATGCTTTGTATATCGGTATTTTTGTAAGTCCTATCCAGATTCTTGTGGAGCTGATCGAAATGATGCAGAAAGGCTTTTCCGGCTTCCGGCGTTTTCTGGATGTAATGGAGACAGAGCCGGATATTGTAGATGCTCCGGATGCAGAGCCTCTTACGGATGTGAAAGGAGAGGTTTCCTACGAAAACGTGTCCTTCCATTACAGTGATGATGAGACTTTGGTTCTTGATAATATTTCTTTTACCATTCCTGCAGGACGCTCTATTGCACTGGTAGGTCCTTCCGGAAGCGGCAAGACTACCATCTGTTCCCTGCTTCCAAGATTCTATGATGTAACCGGAGGTCGGATCACTATTGACGGCAAAGAGGTAGGAAAGCTGACTCTGGAATCTCTGAGAAGCCAGATTGGTCTTGTGCAGCAGGATATTTATCTTTTCGGAGGAACCATTAAAGAAAATATTGCTTACGGCAAGCCCTCTGCTTCCATGGAAGAGATTATTGAGGCTGCAAAAAAAGCAAATATCCATGACTTTATTATGTCCCTTCCTGAGGGATATGACACCTTTGTAGGAGAGAGAGGAACAAGGCTTTCAGGAGGACAGAAGCAGAGGATTTCCATTGCCAGAGTATTTCTGAAAAATCCGCCTGTTCTGATTCTGGACGAAGCCACAAGCGCTCTTGATAATGAAAGCGAGCGCTGGATCCAGAAAAGTCTGGAGGAGCTTTCCAGGAACCGGACAACCATTACCATTGCCCATCGCCTTTCCACCATACGGAATGCAGATGAGATTTTGGTGGTTGCAGATAATGGAATTGCAGAGCACGGTTCTCATGAGGAGCTTCTGGCAAAAAACGGAATATACGCACATTATTATCAGATGAGCTGATAAAATCACAAATCCCGGAGAAGAATTTCTGGAGTCTGCCAGTAAATCCTTTTCCGGGATATTTTTATGAGAATTTATTTGTCTAAGCTGACTGTTTTGTGATATCTTGCATTGGCATCCAGCAGGGCTTTCCATTCTGCATTGTCCAGCTCTTCATTGTAATACTGAACTTTCAGTTCATCCATGTACTGCATATAATCCAGAAGATAGATATCTATGAATGAGATATTTTTGTCCTGTATCGCGTAATTATAAGAGTCAGAGGAAGAGCGGTTGTACGGCAGCATATTGCCGTCAGCATCCAGAGCAACCAGGAAACAGTCGCTGTCAGAACCTTCTTTATACAAAGGAGTAATGGTGATTTCATAAGGCGTTCTGGCAATGGAGGCAAGTCCGATGCCTTCTTCATTGGTTTCATTGATTTCCAGAGTTTCCGTCAGGGAATTATCTACTGTTACCGGGATTTCAAAGCTCCAGTCCCCTTTAAACCAGTAATTCTGATATTTATTGGGATTCTGAGAATATTCTTCCGGCATCTGGTTCATAATTTCCTGAAATTCTGCCTCTGACATGGCTTCCAGTTCCTCCTGGGTATATCCACTGTCCCAGAATTCAGGTTCTGCTTTGTCTCCGATAAATTCCTTAAAGGTCAGGTTCAGAGTATAAGTTTCCGGAGTAACAATGGGCTTGACATACTGAGACTGGAGAGCGCCGCCCCGTGCTAAAACACGGTCGTTAAATTCTTCCAGGTTAGCATGGCCTTCTTCTGTTTCATCATTGATATCATCCATGGTAATCCCCATTTCTGCAAGAATCTCATCCACCATTTCCTGATATTTCTGTTCAAATTCAGCGGTATCTTCAAACTGAGTATCCAGCCGTAAAATAGCTATGTAGGTATGGTCATCCGTAAATTCTCCTTCCGGATTGATATACTGCATACCAGGATTCATACCCGTATCTTCCAGGAAGCTGTATCGGGGTTCTGTTACAAGAGAGATGCATGGTTTTCCGTCCTGATCCATCAGAGTATCCGGGAACGGTTCTTCGCTGACTGCTTTTACCGTAATATAGCAGGTCAGATCGTTTGCATAAATTTCAGACAGGGTTATGGTGAGTCCGTCCTGTGTTTTTGTGAAAACTGTTTCCCGGGGAGTTTCATCAGCGGAAGATGTCTCCGGAAGTTTCTCTGTATCTGAGGTTGGAGCGGCAGACTCTTCAAGAGAGGTTGCCTTATCCGAGAAATTCCCGAAAAAGCTTACTTTATCCTGAAGCTGTTCAAAAATTCCTCCGATGAGCGGAAGCTCTCTTGCCATAACCGGGTTGGCTGCGCAGAAAATAAATCCAACTGCCACAGCGGCTGCCAGACCTCCGGCAACCTTTGCCCCTGTTTTCATCCAGTGGTAGGGATTACGGGTCTTTTTTTTCTGTTTGACCGTATGTTCCTCGATCATGCGGTAGGCTGTATTAATTCTTTCATGGACAACTGCCGGCAGGGCGATATCCCTGTTCAGATCGTCTTTTAATTTTTTTTCATTATCGTTGAATGTAATCATCATGCATGTCCCTCCCTGGTCTGATACTGGCAGGCTTCTGAGAGCAGTTTCCGTCCTCGCTGAAGCCGGGTTTTTACTGTACTTTCTTTCATATTCAGAATCTGGCTGATATCGCTGGTGTTAAAACCTTCCATATAATACAGAAGGAGAATGATCCTGTATTTTTCATCTAAAGGAGCCAGAATCTGATTCCACTCGGTGGTTTCAAAATCGTCTTCGTAAAAAGGAGTGTCCGGAATACTGTCTGTATACACTGTCAGTTTCTTTTTGTGAAGAATATCCTTGCATTTGTTGATCAGGATTCGTGTAAGCCATGTCTGAAAATATTTGTTGTTTTTCAGACTCAGAAGATTTTCATAACAGGATAAGATGGTATCCTGTATGGCATCTGCGGCATCCTCATCGTTTTTCAGATAGGAACGGGCAATTTTGTACATGCTCTGTGTCTGCGTATCCATCAGACGGCAGAAGGCATCGGAATCACCCTTTTTTGCTTTTCGCAGTAAGTGTTCAATCATAGATTCCCTCCCCTGGTTTTCTGACCGGTCGTGGCTGGGATGTTAAAGTAGAAGCTTCTTTGTTTTTGTGTATCTGCTTATTAGACGGCGGAAAAACAAAAAAGGATTCAAAAAGTACAAAATTTTTAAAAAATCTGTTTGGGCGTTCACAGAAGAAACATAAACTTCTGATATCATAAATAGAAAAATAAAAACAGATTTGTCCAGGCTGAATGGAAAGACACTTCTTTCGCACAGGACAAGAAAAACGGTAAAATAAAAATTGTTTTACCTGTCAAAATCTCTTATAATCATTATAAATCAAAACGGGAGGTATTCATATGGAAGCCCTGAAAATACTTGTAGTAGATGACGAAAGCCGTATGCGGAAGCTGGTAAAGGATTTCCTGACCAAAAAAGGCTTTCAGGTTCTGGAAGCAGGAGATGGTGAGGAAGCCATGGATCTTTTTTATAAAGAAAAGGATATTGCACTGATCCTTCTTGATGTCATGATGCCCAGAATGGACGGCTGGGAGGTGTGCCGTGAGATCCGTAAAAATTCCAAAGTTCCCATTATCATGCTTACAGCAAGAGGCGACGAGAGAGACGAGCTTCTGGGATTCGAGCTTGGTGTGGATGAATATATTTCCAAGCCCTTCAGTCCGAAAATTCTTGTGGCAAGAGTAGAGGCCATTTTAAGAAGGACAGGGCAGGATACTGCGGAAAATATTCTTTCAGCAGGGGGAATCGTTATAGATAAAGCGGCTCATCAGGCAACTGTGGACGGAGAACCTATGGAACTGAGCTTTAAAGAATTTGAACTTCTCACATATTTTCTGGAAAATGAGGGGATTGCTCTTTCCAGGGAAAAAATTCTCAACTCTGTATGGAATTATGACTATTTCGGGGATGCCCGTACTATTGATACCCATGTAAAGAAGCTGAGAAGCAAAATGGGAGAAAAGGGCGAGTATATTAAGACAGTATGGGGAATGGGCTATAAATTTGAGGTTGACGAAGCATGAGCCGGAAACTGCTTCCAGAAAAGAAACGCCTGCAGATAAAAAAGCAGGAAAAACCTCATAAGAAGAAGGTTTATTCCCTGAGACATCAGTTGGAATTTTTCTTTATCGGTTTGCTGGTGGTATCTATGTGTACCATCACTGCTATTAATTTTCTGTTTCTGGAACGGTACTATATCACAAAAAAAACAGAGGTTCTGGAGGCTGCAGTCAATGATCTTCAAAAACTGAAGATTGTAACAGACTCAGAAGGAAACAGCACAGCAGAGATTTCTGACAGCCTGAAAAGAGAATGTTCAGAAAATAATCTTACCTGGACTATTATCACAGTAGATGGAAAAGAGGTTGCCTCTGAGGGCGGCAATGAAAAAATGCTGCAGGCCCGCCTCATTGGTTATGCCTATGATCTGGATGAACAGAAAGGCTGGACGAAAATTCTGGATTCAACAGATACTTATGTGATCCAGCAGGTCAGCGACAGGTTTGTGGAAATGGATTATGTAGAAAGCTGGGGCGTGCTGGATAACGGGTGCTTCTTTCTGATCCGGACGCCGCTGGAAAGCATTCGCGACAGTGTTTCTATTTCCAACAGCTTTTACTTTTTTGTGGGAATCCTGATCATTGCAGTCAGCGCAGTTATTTTATGGGCAGTGACAAAAAGGATCACCAATCCCATCAGCGAACTGACGGTTCTTTCCAGCAGAATGAAAAATCTTGATTTTGATGCAAAATATAAATGCAGGGCAGGAAATGAGATTGACGAGCTTGGAGAGAATTTTAATAAAATGTCAGAAGAGCTGGAAAGGACTATATCAGAACTGAAATCTGTAAATAACCAGCTTCAGAAGGATATTGAAAACAAGATCCGTATCGATCAGCAGAGGCAGGAGTTTCTGAATAATGTGTCTCATGAACTGAAAACACCAATTGCTCTTGTGCAGGGTTATGCAGAGGGACTGAAGGAAAACATTTCAGATGATCCGGAAAGCAGAGAGTTTTATTGCGATGTGATCATGGATGAGGCGGCCAAGATGAATAAGCTTGTGAAAAACCTCCTGACACTGAATCACCTGGAAGAGGGCCGTGACGAAGTAAAAATGGAACGCTTTGACATTGTAAGTCTGATAAAAGGCGTTCTTCAGTCCATGGACATTATGATCCAGCAGAAAGAAGCAAAGGTCAGCTTTGAGGCAGAGGAGCCGGTGTACGTATGGGCAGATGAATTCCGGATTGAAGAGGTTGTCACCAATTATACAAGCAATGCGCTGAATCATCTGGACGGTGACAGAGAGATAGAAATCTGTGTGTGTCCTGACGGAGACAGAGTAAGAATTACAGTCTTCAATACGGGAAATCCCATACCGGAAGCAGATATTCCCAATGTCTGGAAAAAGTTTTATAAGGTGGATAAAGCAAGAACCAGAGAATATGGAGGAAGTGGAATCGGACTTTCCATTGTCAAGGCAATTATGGAAAGCCATAACCAGGAGTACGGTGTCCGTAATTATGACAATGGTGTGGAATTCTGGTTCACCCTTGACAGAAAAAGCGTAAATTGAGACAAAAATCGACAGATGTGAAGAAAGCTCTTTGCATCTGTCTTTTTTTAGGGTATACTTGACGTAGCCGTTGAAAAATGAACACGCATGTAGAGTGGATTTATTTTACCGGTTTTATCAGATCAGAAAACAGAAGCGAATCAGGAATACATAGCAGATTGTTCTGTAGCAGAAGTTTTTCGGGATTGGAAATGCAAAGGAACCGGAAATGGATCAGGAATATATAGCAGACTGTTCAGTAACGGAAGAATTTCGGGATTGGAAATGTATAGGAACCGGAAGCAGATCAGAAATACATAGCAGACTGTTCTGTAACGGAAACTTTTCGGGATTGAAAAATGGAAAGAAAATTCGGAAGTGAATAAAAGAGTGCAGGGCACTGTAAGAGATATGTTTTCCGGATCTGTAAATAAAAGAACATAAATGTAGTATAAAATGTAAGTTTCTGTAAAATTTTAACAAAGAGGAAAGACATATGATCGGTATTATAGATTATGATGCAGGAAATATCAGAAGTGTAGAAAAAGCTCTTTCCTATCTGGGAGAGAAAACAGTTGTGTCCCGGAATCCGGAGACACTGAAAAATGCGGATAAAGTAATTCTTCCCGGAGTTGGAAGCTTTGGACAGGCAATGGAAAACCTTCACAGATATGAGTTGGTTCCGGTAATTCAGGACATGATAAAGGAAGGAAAACCATTCCTTGGAATCTGTCTGGGACTACAGCTTCTTTTTGAAAGCAGTGAAGAAAGCCCGGGAGTAGAGGGACTGGGAATCCTGAAAGGAAAAATCCTGAAAATACCGCCGTCTCCGGGGTTAAAAATTCCTCACATGGGATGGAATTCCCTTCAGCTTCAGAATAATGGAAGACTGTATCGGAATATTCCACAGGATACGTATGTATATTTTGTCCATTCCTACTATCTTCAGGCACGGGAGCCGGAGATTGTAAAGGCAGTGACAGAATACAGCACAGAGATTCATGCTTCTGTAGAAAAGGATAACGTATTTGCCTGTCAGTTCCATCCGGAAAAAAGCGGAAAATACGGACTTGAAATTCTGAAGAATTTTGCAGAGCTTGACAGGGAGGAATACTGATATGTTTACAAAAAGAATCATTCCCTGCCTTGATGTAAACCGGGGAAGGGTGGTAAAAGGTGTAAATTTTGTTGATCTGAAGGATGCAGGTGATCCTGTGGAAATTGCTAGGGCTTATGATGCGGCAGGTGCGGATGAACTGGTATTTCTTGATATTACAGCCTCTTGCGAAAACAGAGATACAGTAACGGATATGGTACGGGCAGTTGCTTCCAGCGTGTTTATTCCCTTTACCGTAGGCGGAGGTATCCGTACAGTGGACGATTTTAAAAAGCTTCTCAGAGAAGGAGCAGACAAGATTTCTGTAAATTCTGCGGCAATTGACAGACCACAGCTGATCACAGAAGCTGCGGAAAAGTTCGGAAGCCAGTGCGTGGTGGTTGCCATTGACGCCAGACGGAGAGCAGACGGAGGCTGGAACATTTACAAGCATGGCGGAAGACTGGATACAGGAACAGACGCTGTCTGGTGGGCAAAAAAGGCAGAGGATCTTGGAGCCGGGGAGATACTTTTAACCAGCATGGACTGCGACGGCACAAAAGCAGGATATGATCTGGAACTGACCCGGGCAGTGGCAGACGCAGTGGATATTCCCGTAATCGCCTCAGGGGGAGCCGGTACTCTGGAACATTTTCATGAGGCGTTTACAAAAGGAAAAGCAGATGCAGTTCTTGCTGCGTCATTATTTCATTACAAAGAACTGGAAATCGGTCAGGTGAAAAATTATCTGGCAGAAAAAGGAATTTCAGTAAGAAGATAAAGAGGTGACAGTTATGGCTCCTTTGTCAGGAGAGTGGCTGGAAGCGCTGAAAGGCGAATTTCACCAGTCATATTATGCAAAATTATACAAAACAGTAATGCAGGAATATAATACCAGAAAGATTTTTCCTCCTGCAGAAGATATGTTTAATGCATTTCATTTTACACCGCTCAGTGAGGTGAAAGTGGTGATTTTGGGACAGGATCCTTATCATAACGACGGACAGGCCCACGGTCTGTGTTTTTCCGTAAAAAAAGATGTGGAGATCCCTCCGTCTCTTGTAAATATTTATCAGGAGCTCCATGATGATCTTGGCTGTTATATTCCGGATAACGGATATCTGGAAAAATGGGCGCGCCAGGGTGTGCTTCTGTTGAATACAGTGCTTACAGTGCGGGCGCATCAGGCCAATTCACACAGAGGAATTGGCTGGGAACAGTTTACAGATGCAGCCATCCGTATTCTCAACGAACAGGACCGACCCATTGTATTTCTTCTCTGGGGACGTCCGGCCCAGATGAAAAAATCCATGCTGAACAATCCAAAACATCTGATCCTGGAAGCTCCGCATCCCAGTCCGCTGTCTGCTTACAGAGGATTTTTCGGCTGCAGACATTTCAGCAGAACAAATGAATTTTTAAGAGAAAATGGTCTGGAACCAGTTGACTGGCAGATCGAAAATAAAGATCAGGTGTGAAGGAGACATCATGGGAAAAAAGAATAATCTTGTAAGAAATGCCTCCTTTTTGATGATCGCGGCAATGATATCCAAGATCATCGGCCTGTTGTATAAAAGTCCCTTATCCTCCATTGTAGGGAATATGGGAATGGGCTATATCAGCCTTGCCCAGAATGCCTATATGATCCTTTTGATGATCGCATCTTTCAGTATTCCTCAGGCAGTATCGAAGCTGATCTCAGAAAGGATTGCGTTAAGAGATTACAAAAACGCACAGAAAATATTCAGAGGGTCTATGATCTATGCGGCTGTTGTAGGCGGAGCAGTAGCTCTCTTCTGCCTTTTTGGCGCCAGATTTATTATTCCCCACAATCAGCCCAATGCAGTTCTGGCTTTGCAGATTTTATCCCCTACCATATTCCTTTCGGGAATTCTCGGCGTGTACAGGGGATATTTTCAGGCATACAGAAATATGCTTCCCACATCTGTTTCTCAGATTCTTGAACAGATTTTTAATGCTATTGTAAGTCTTCTTGCAGCATGGCTTTTTATCAAAAATCTTTCAGATGGAACGCCGGAACAGGTGGCAAAATGGGGAGCTGCCGGCTCAACAGTTGGAACAACAGCCGGAGTCGTGACAGCGCTTTTGTTTATGATGATGGTCTACGGAATGAACCGGAAAGGCATCCGCGCCAGAGTAAAAAGTGACCGGAGACACAGAGAAAAATCATATGGGGATATCCTGAAACTGATCATGCTGATCGTATCTCCGATCATTCTCAGCGCATTTATCTATAATGTAAATGGGTATCTGAACGGTGTTCTTTATTCGGAAATTCTCGGAACACAGGGAGCAGATGCAGACAAATTAAGTATGATGTATGCAGAGTATGCAACTTATTTTATGAGTATTATCAATATTCCTCTGACCCTTTCCAGTGCAGCGCCCACCTCTATGATTCCTGAGGTTTCGGCTCTTTATGCTACAGGCGCAGTAAAAGAAACCAGAAGAAAAATTGATCAGACAGTGCAGCTTTCCATGTTTATTTCTGTTCCCTGTGCAGTAGGCTTAGCCGTTCTTGCACAGCCGATCGTATCCCTGCTGTTTGGAGGAACCAATGGTACAGCAGGAAAGCTTCTGATGCTGGGCTCCTTTACTATTCTGTTAAATGGAATGTCAAATATTTCAAACGGAGTGCTTCAGGGAATTGGAAGACCAAAGATTCCAATGATCACCGCTGCAGTAGCGCTGGTGGTCGATGTGGTAGCTGTTGTTCTGCTTTTACTCTTTACAGATCTGGGAATTTATTCTCTGCTGGTTGCAATGATTATTTATGCGGTTGTTGTATGTATTCTGAATGACAGAGCCATGAAAAAATACCTTCGATACAAAAATCCGTGGAGATTTGCATACTTGAATCCAATCCTTGCATCTATACCTATGGGAGCTGTGGCAGGGCTTGTATATTATGGTCTGTACAAACTGATTCAGTCAAATGTGATCTGTCTGTGTCTGTCCATTGCACTGGGAGGTGCAACCTATTTTATAGTATATATTTTAATGGAAAAGCCTTCTCGGGAGAGGTTGAGAAGAATGCCGGGAGGCGCTGTTCTGGTAAAAATATTTGGAAGAATGTTCTGAGTAAATGAAATGAAAAGGTAATCAGATAAAGAAAAAGTCCCTCAGTATCGGGGGACTTTTTCTAGTTCCAGAAGCTTTATTTTTCGTTCCAGTCCTCCGGCATATCCGGTAAGACTCCCCTTACTTCCAAGTACTCTGTGGCATGGTACAATAACAGATACTGGGTTATGCGCTACTGCGTTTCCTACGGCCTGCGCAGACATGTGCTCCAGACCTCTTTTTTGTGCAAGAACAGCAGCGATTTTTCCATAAGTGACCGTGGTTCCATAAGGAATATCACAAAGGATTTCCCATACTTCTTTTTGAAATTCTGTTCCCCTCAGATGCAGAGGAACAGAAAAATCAGGTTTCTGTCCGGAAAAATAAAGATCCAACCAGATCTTTGCCTGCCCCAATACCGGACAGGTTTTTTCCTCGTGACTTTCATCCAGGTGAAGCGCAAAATATTTCTGCCCATAAAACCATAATCCTGTCAGTCCTATGTTATCCGCTGCCAGAAGAATTTCTCCAAGAGGGGATTGATAACGGCTGGTGTAGTGCATAATACCACCTCCATGTAAGTGTGATTGTATGGGCGTATTATAATTCCTTCAGCGGGGAAAAACAAGGGGGAGGAAGAGTACTGTATAGTGGGTAAAATTAAAAAGTATTTTTTCCTTCTCTGTAGGTATGGATGATTTCGGAAAATAAATCCACAGGGTTTTCTTCGAGCGCAGTAGAAAGCAGTATTAATTTTTCAATACTGATCCAGTTTTTCCCAGATTCAATATTTGCCAGATGACGTGGAGAAAGCCAGTCGCTGTTATCAAATAATTCAGAATTTCTGAGTTCAATAAAATGTTCTCATGTTTTATATTCAGCGCCCAGTGCTTTTCGTTTTTCTTTGAGCATTTCTCCGACTTTTACTAATCCAGGATCATATTTCTTTCGTTCAGACATAAAAACCTCAATTATGCACTATGGTGCATTTACTATATATACTAAACTCAAAGCAACAGTTTTTGGAAAAATCAGAAGAGAGGATTTTATAGGAACAAAAGATTGACGTTTAAGGTAAATGCAGTGCGGACATTAACATCCCCTTACAGGCGAGATGAAAAAGAATCGGGAATGTATGAAACGATTTATTATCTTCTTGTCAATATGAGAGATCTGCCGGAGAACATTCCAATGGATGTGAATCCCCGTGTTCCTAAGATGGGAACCAATGTGGCAAAGAGACTGATTCATGCAGTTGTGGAGCCGGAAACAGATTTTTATGTTAACAACAGGGGAATTGTAATTTCTGCTCAGGCCTTTAGTTTTAACAGTACAGACTCGGAGGTAACTATTGATCTGGGAGAACAGAACGATGAAAATGACAGATTCAGTTATGGAATCCTGGATGGCGGACATACCTATACAGCAATTATGCAGAACCGGGATAAAATTCCGGAAAACATCGAAAAATATGTACGTATTGAAGTAATTATCAATGTGCTTAACATTACACGGCTTTCCGATGCCAGAAACACATCCGTACAGGTTTCAGATATTGCCCTATTTAATTTGGAAGACAGTTTTGAGGATATTCACAGGGTCATTAAAGATGAAACTTATGCAGAAAAAATTGCATATAAGGACAATGAAAACAAGCCGATTAATGTTTCGGAGCTTTTGAGACTTCTGTATGCATTTGATATAAAAAAATATCCGGATGACAGTATGGCGCCTATTCAGAGCTATTTCGGAAAAGCCCAGGTATTTAAGCGATATAAAGAGGCCTACAATACCGGCTTTTATAAAGCTCTGACAAAAGAACTTCCTGTTCTGGTAAAACTGTATGACTATATTGAACAGGATCTTGCCAATAAATATAATGAGTATAAAAAGTCGCTGGGTTTTTCTCATCCACATTTTGGGAATGTAAAAGGTATAGAATATATGGAACGGGGAGGAAAAACAGGATTTTTACAGAAAGAAACCATGTATATGATTTCCAGCGGATATATTTATCCTATATTTGTAGTTTTCAGGCCATTGCTGGAATATTTTAAGGAAACAGAAACAGTAAACTGGCTGTTTGACCCGTTGGAAGTATGGGATGAGGTTGGGGCAAGCCTTGTACAGAATACATTTGAGACAAGCAACAATCCTCAGCTGACAGGTAAAGATAAACAGCTGTGGCTTTCCAATTATCGTATTGTAGAAACTCAAAGTTTAAGGAAACTTTTGAAAAGAAGATAGAGAAGAATGTCTGTTGGAAGGATATGCGGAAATATATTTTGTGAATTCTGGGAGTTTTATAGATTGTAGAGCGAATAAAACAAGAAGAAAAGTGTGTATGGTAAAAATAGTGTTTGTATGCCACGGCAGTGTTTAAGGGATGGGGCAAAAGCCTTGAGTTTATTAGGCTTCTTGGGTGAAAACGTAGAATTTACACCTCTCCATATAATCAAATGTTTTTTCAATAAATTCAATACTTTTTGATACCTGTCATTGAATAGAACTAAGGTTATGGAGTGATCTTTACCTCATACAGGGAGAGTGTAAAATAAAGTGTGTAAGTTACCGGTAACAAAACTTACGCACTTTATTTTTATGCGAAAGTGCGATACACTATCGAAAGGAAATGATAAAGGATGAGTACAGCACTTATGGCACCAAGAAAGAAACGCAATACCAAGGGAGCAGCTATTGCTCAGGCAATCTTAGAACAGTACCAGCCACAGACAAAGGAAGATATGCAGGAAGCTATCAAGGATATCTTTGGTCCTATGTTTGAAGCAATGCTTCAGGGAGAAATGGATTCTCACCTTGGCTATGCTGCGAATGATCATGGTTATAAAGATACTGACAACCGCCGAAATGGATACATATCCAAAAATGTAAAAACTGCCTATGGTGAGATTCCAGTCGATGTTCCCCGCGATCGTCAGGCTACTTTTGAACCGCAGGTAATTCCAAAGAGAACCCGTGATGTCAGTGGTATTGAGGACAAAGTTATGTCCATGTATGCCAGAGGCATGAGCCAGCGTGACATAGCTGATACGATCGAAGATATTTACGGGTTTGAAATCTCTCATGAGACGATTTCCAGCATTACAGACCGTGTAATCGAAACGGCTGAGGAATGGCAGAACCGTCCGCTCAAGAAGTTTTATACGTTCCTGTTTGTGGATTGTCTTTATGTTTCTATCCGTAAAGAAATGGAGACAAAAAGCTGTGCTGTTTACGTGATCCTGGGTTATGACGTTAATGGCATCAAAGATATCTTAGGCCTCTGGATCGGAGAGGCTGAGGGAAAACATTACTGGATGCAGATATTTGATGAGATAAAAGCACGTGGTGTGGAAGATGTGTTATTTATCAGCATGGATGGTGTTTCTGGTCTGGAAGAAGGATGATCTGGAAATGGCAATCCAGAGCGCAAGGTATGAACAGGATGGTGGACGTTATACTATTAAGCAGATTGAAAAGACAAGAAAAACACTACAGACAAGGCTGGAAAAGCTGAACCAGAAAGAGAGAAAAGATCAGGTAGTTACCTTTGAAGAACTGGGTGTGGATCATCTGTATGTGGATGAAGCACACAGCTATAAAAACGCTTTCCTTTATACAAAGATGCGAAATGTAGCCGGAATTGCACAGAACGAAGCACAGAAGTCGGCAGATATGTTCAATAAATGCCAGTATCTGGATGAAATTACCGGTGGGAAAGGCATTACTTTTGCTACGGGCACACCAATCAGCAACAGTATGACGGAATTATATGTTATGCAGAGATATCTGCAGAACAGTAAACTGCAGAATATGGGATTAGGGTTGTTCGACAGCTGGGCATCCACATTTGGTGAAGTTGTGACCAGCATTGAGCTTGCACCGGAGGGAACCGGATACCGTGCGAAATCCAGATTTGCACGCTTTTATAATATCCCAGAGCTGATGAATATGTTCAAGGAGATTGCAGATATCAAGACTTCCGATCAATTAAAGCTTCCAGTGCCGGAAGCGGAATATGAAACAGTGGTGCTGAAACCAACAGAACAGCAAAAGGAAATTGTGGAAAGTCTGGGAGAACGTGCAGAAGTAGTAAGGAGCGGCGGTGTAGATTCTTCCGTTGATAATATGCTGAAAATCACCAATGACGGAAGAAAACTGGCGCTGGATCAGCGTTTGGTGAATGAATTATTGCCAGATAATCCAGAAAGTAAAATATCAGTCTGCGCAGAGAAAAGTTATGAAATCTGGAAAGATACAGCGGCACAGAAATCTGCACAGTTGATTTTCTGTGATTTGAGTACACCGAAAGGCGATGGCAGTTTTAATGTTTACGATGACCTGAAGCAGAAGCTGATAGCGAAAGGTGTACCAGATAAAGAAATTGCTTTTATTCATGATGCAAATACAGAAGCAAAGAAGACGGAGCTGTTTGGAAAAGTGAAATCCGGGCAGGTTCGTTTTTTGATTGGTTCTACAGCAAAAATGGGCGCTGGTACCAATGTGCAGGACCGTCTGATTGCCCTGCACCATCTGGATATTGGCTGGAAACCGTCTGATCTGGAACAGAGGGAAGGTCGTATTATCCGCCAGGGAAACCATAATAAAAAGGTTCATATCTTTCGGTATGTAACAGAATCCACATTCGACAGCTATATGTGGCAGCTGATTGAGAATAAACAGAAGTTTATTTCCCAGATTATGACAAGCAAAGCTCCGGTACGAAGCTGTGAAGATGTAGATGAAGCGGCGCTTTCATATGCAGAAGTTAAAGCACTTGCAACCGGAAATCCCGCAGTAAAAGAGAAGATGGCATTGGATGTGGATGTGGCAAAATTGAAACTTTTAAAAGCCAACCACATGAATAACCAGTACCGTCTGGAAGATGATATTGCAAGGAATTTTCCACAACAGATTGCAAAGCTGACAGAGATCATTGAAAGCTATAAGGCAGACATTGCCCACTATCAGGAGCATAAAATCACAGCTCCAGAGCAGTTTACCATGGAAATCAGTGGCAAAGTATTTACCGAAAAGAAAGAAGCAGGAGAGGCACTTCTGGCAGTCTGCAAGGATATTAAGGCGGTAGATGCTGCCATGGATATCGGAACTTATCAGGGATTCAACATGAGAATCCAGTTCGACAGCTGGAGTAAGGAATTTATTCTGTCAGTGAAGCATGAATCGGTATCAAAAGTCCATCTGGGAGCGGATGCTCTGGGAAATATCACACGTATCAATAATCTTTTGGAAAACTATCCAGAAAAATTAGCAGAAGCTGTGCAAAAGCTGGAAACGGTACAGGAACAGCTGGCAAATGCGAAAGAAGAAGTGGGAAAGCCGTTTCCAAAAGAAGAGGAACTAAACGAGAAGCTGGAGCGATTGTCAGAATTAAATGCACTTCTTAATATGGATGAACGGGAAGATTCTGAAGAGGAAGTATCTGAATCAGATGAGAAAGAAGAAAGATCGGCACGTGGTTCTATCCATGAGAAACTGCAGATTTATAAAGAAAAGAGCCAGAGGGAAAGCGAAACTGGGAAGGAAAACAGAAAACGGGACGTCGGTCTGGAATAAGAAAACAGGAAAGATGGCATAATCTGGTAGTAGAAAGTTCTGCCGGTTATGCCATTTTTAAGAATACAGGAGGAGCTTATATGGTAAGAAATAGAATAACAGGCAGAGAAACACAGAAAATGCAGGAATATACGCTGGGACAGATAGACAGGGCAGAACGCAGAGAAACAGCATTTCCAACAGATGTAAAAGAACGGATTTTTGAATATGCAAATCTGATCGGTGAGGAAGAGAAAGTAAGAACACTGATAAGAAATCTGGCTGATGCTTTTAGTCAGGCAGATGAAGAAGGGGTGGAGGATTTGCTGGATGACGCAAGCATGGACATTCAGGAATTGCCGGATCCAACCATAGGAAAGCTGGAATTACGGGATTATGGATATATGACAGAAGATATGGTGCCGCTTAGAAAAGAAGCGGCTCTGGACTATCATAGAATGGGTTCTAAGATTTATTGTCTTGGCTCTGATGGAAGTAAAGGTGAGTATGCAAGTAAAGAAATGATACAGGCACATGAGGGTTTGTTTGGAATGGAAGTGCAGATGTGGGAACGGATAAAGGATAATGATCTGGATTATGCAGAGGAAGATTTAGGAAAATTTCAGGAGCCTATGAGTGTCATTGATCGGAAAGAAGCATTGAAATTATACGATGCCGGAGCAGACATTTATCTGATTACAAATTTTTCATCACCGATTTATGCTACGGAACGCATGGAAATCGAACGAGGACCGGAACATTATCAGATATCTACGGCAGAATTGGAACGATTCCATAATCTGGAAAGGAAAATGCAGAAATATGTGCAGATTCAGTCGTTGAAAGAAGCAGAACTGCTGATAGGAACAAAAAGGTCATTCGGTATTTATCAGATTCGGAATGGTTCGCCAGGAGAAAACTATAAGTTTATGAATATGCGCTTTCTTGAAAGTCAGGGGATGCAGATTAAAAAAGAGGACTATGAACTGGTTTATGTTGGAGAATTATCTGGAACTATGACCTTGGAAGATATCTATGAAAGATTCAATATGGATCATCCAAAGGGCTTCCGGGGACATTCCCTTTCTGTCAGTGATGTCGTAGTTCTAAATGACGGCGGAAATGTCACAGCACATTTCGTAGACAGCATTAGTTTTGAGCAGCTGGATTCTTTCCTGAATCTGGAAGAACAGGTTCTTGACGAACTGGCATATCAGGTAGGAGGACAATATTTTGCAATTCAGACAACGGAAGAAGGGTATGATTATTCCTTTTACGATGAAGATTTTCGTCTGATAGATGGCGGTGTTTATGAGAATGATGAGATTTCCATTGAAGAAGCGGCAGAGGAACTTCTGGAAGAGGAAGGCTGGATTGGAGAACGCATCCGTGGGGATTATGAACAGCTGATGGAAAAAGTAGAAGAAATGGACGAGTTTGTAATGGCAGAAATCCAGAAAAGCCAGGGCGAGTATAAGCCTTTGGCAAAGGTGGAGGAACTGGACGAGGCAAATTATAATATGATTGATAATGTCCTTAACAATATGCCGCCGAAGAAAGAACCTTATCTGGAATATTTTGCGGCAGAATGTGATGAGTTCCATGATATGGGAGCTTATGAGAAAAGTACAGATGTCAATCAGATTGCTGCTATTTATGAACAATACAGAGAAAACCCAGAAACTGCATATCTGGGATGCTCAATGGGAATAATCTATCGTGATCCGGAAGACAGTTATTACGATGAAGCAGAATTTGCAATCGTAAAAGGAAATACAGTGTTGGGAAATCTGATGGATGATATTCGATTTTATGGAGAACTTTCACTGGTACGGGAAGGAATTGAAAAAATCCACGAAGCATTGCCGGGTTTTAAATACGTGCCTATGGAAGATGTCAGGGAAGCGATGTATCCAGAAAAGATGACCACAGAACAGCTGGCAGATGCACTGGATAAGATTGCGGAAGAGTTTGATCCGTATGGGTATCGTGACCATGTAGAGCCGGGCGAGAACACTATACAGGAAGTAATGCTGAATTTGCGAAGTGGTAATATTCATTCTTATATTTCTTACCTGAAGGATATCATTGATGAAGAATGCGATCAGTCTGTCCGTGCAGGAGTATTGATTGAAAGGCTGAAAACCTATGAACCGGAGCTTCCGAAAGACATGGAACCAATGGTTTATGTGAATTATTGTGAGAAAAGTGAATTTATGAACCCAAAATGCCAGAAGTTATCTGATTTGGATTCCAAAATCGTAGAACAGGATAAAGCATGGTATGCTGACCGTAATCCCCAAAACGGTGAACCAACAATGACGGCTAAGCTGTTTTTTACCGTATATTATGCTGAAAAAGACGACCAGGTATTGCAGAGTTTTAAAGGGGAAATTAATATCGGTTCTGGAAATGGCGGTATTATCAGCCAATTAAAAATGCAAAATGAAATGAAGCTGACAGATGAAAGCTGGATCAGCTATCAGAAAAACAAAGGAAATGAAGAATTTCAAAAGTATATGGAAGACCTGACAGATATGCAGAATCATGTGCTTCCGTATCTTCAGAGTTTTTGTAGTCTGGAAGAAAGCGGTGTAAAGGAAAGACGAGAACAGCAGGTGGCGGAAAGAAATGAGGGCAGAGTAACTGCGCCGAGAGCAGAAGTTAAAGCGAATGAAGTAGTTAAGGATATTGCAAAAGCAGACAATAAACCGGGTCAGCAGAAGCAGACAGCTACTGGAAAAGATAAGAAATTATCCATTCATGAACGGCTTGAGATTAACAAGAGGATTATTCAAGAAAAGCAGGGAAAAGATAAGCAGGAGAGAGGGGCTGATTTGGGTGTAAGGACAGTGTAGAATAAACAGAATAAGTCGGAAGCCACGCATATCATAGTGACTTCCGGCTTTTTTATACGGCTTTAGCCTGTTCAAAACATTTGCGCATCGTGCAGGTGTTTTGAACTATAATCCACCTGCTTTGCGGGTGGTGATCATCGTTATACGCAAAAATCACCTTTCCGCGTTATAATAGAGGTGTCCAGCCACTATTAAGAAAGGAAAGGTGATTTTATGGCAAAGAAAACCAATGATTTATCACACACAAAATGGATGTGTAAATATCACATTGTTTTCACTCCAAAGTATAGACGAAAAATAATTTATAATCAATACAAAGCTGATATTAGGGATATTATAAAACAGTTGTGTTCTTACAAAGGAGTGGAAA
>ENA-ORTL01000484-ORTL01000484.1-human-gut-metagenome-genome-assembly--contig:-NODE-484-length-37525-cov-5.24999_pt1 | contig 37525 bp, 39 predicted proteins | sample MGYA00241916_ERZ509196 | MGnify/ENA primary metagenome ERZ509196 (study PRJEB26280, sample SAMEA2338844) | human gut metagenome | biome: human gut; feature: human-associated habitat; material: faeces...
TACAGAAAAAAGACGTGAAGCCGTAAAAGCTAAAATTCAGGATATTTACGATGAAGCCAAACAGAATTATGGTGCCCCTAAAATCACCAAGGAATTGCGTAAATCAGGAGAAATCATCTCCGAACGTACTGTTGGTAAGTATATGAAACAAATGGGCATCAAAGCCCAGTGGGTCAAGCCATGGACTATCACAACCAAAGATTATGACTTCAGCAGCGAATTAAAAAATATCCTTGATGAACAGTTTCATCCAGAACGTCCAAATGCTGTTTGGTGTTCTGATATCACTTATATCTGGACGATAGACGGATTTGTTTATCTGACCAGTATTATGGATTTATATTCCTGAAAAATCATTGCCTGGACACTTTCCAAAACATTGGAAGTATCCTGCGTGATTGAAACAATAAAGAAAGCCAACGCAAGACACAATATCGATAGGCCTTTAATTCTGCATTCAGATCATAGAAGCCAGTATCTATCAAAAGAATACAAACGTATAACCGCAACCATGCAGTGTAGCTATTCTAAAAAGGGATATCCATGGGATAACGCATGTATTGAGTCGTTCCATTCCCTGATTAAGAGAGAATGGCTGAATCGGTTTAAGATTCGAGATTATGAGCATGCATATCGTTTGATTTTCGAGTATTTAGAAGCATTCTACAATACAAAACGAATTCATAGTCACTGTGATTATATGTCTCCAAACGATTATGAAGAGCTGTATCGTAGGCTTCAACAAGGCGAATTGCAGATGGCAGGTTAAGATGAGGAAAACCTCATTTTAACTTGTACTAAATCTTGACATAGGACCAGTTATTTATAAAACCGTAATGGTATTACTTCACCTAAATCAACTTTTGTTCCCTTTAGAAGATGATTTTCTCCTTTTACAATAGCTCCAGTCCCAACATGACATCCATCATCTAATATACAATCATGAGCTATAAGTACTCCCATATTAATAATGCATGCTTGTTTTATAACAACTCCTGTGTTCACAAATGCATATGGCATAACTACACATCCATCTGCCACTTGAGCCTTGGGACTCTAATATATGCTAATGGGTGCACAATGTTTGTCAATTTAATACCAGCATATTCAATTTTTTGCTCCCTTACAATCCTTCTGAAATTATTTCCAAAAGCAGGATACATTTCTGTATCTGGTGTGTTGTATTTTTCAAAATCTTCACATTTCCCAAGAACCTGCAAATTCTCATCAATTGCATCATCTAAGAATTGATTTGATCATACTTTCCTGTTTCTTCAGCAATATCAGCTACAACTTCTCCATGTCTGCCAGCTCCAAAAATAATTAATCTCATTATTTCACCTTTTCAAAAAATGTATCTGGTTTCTCTGGATTAAAAATCTCATTACATGTCATTACTGTCACAAGATCTTCTGTATCACTTAAGTTGATAATGTTATGTGTCCAACCTGGTATCATGTAAATTGCTTCGATTTTATCGCCACTCACTTCAAATTCCACCATTTCTCCCGTGTTAATATTTCTTTCCTGAATCAATCCATGACCATGGACAACGATAAACTGTTCCCACTTACTGTTATGCCAGTGTTCTCCTTTCGTAATACCAGGTTTACTAATATTAATACTTACCTGTCCACAATCAGCCGTATGTACTAGCTCTGTAAATGAACCACGGTTATCACAATTCATCTTCATAGCATATTTAAACTTCTCCGTTGGAAGATATGTTAAATAGAGGCTAAATAACTTCTTTGCAAAGGAACCATCCGGACATTTTGGCATCATTAAATCCATTGGCTGATTTTTGAACTGTTCTAACAAATCAACAATTTCACCTAGTGTAACCTTGTGTGTAACAGGAACACAACAATATCTTCCCTCTTCTTTCAACACTGTTTCTACACCATCGAATTCACAGTGTTGCTCTTTTCCTTCCAATAAGTCAAACATGCCTTCTACAAGGTCATCAATATAAAGAACTTCTAATTCTGTGCTTCTATCGTTTACTGTAAACTCTTCATCATTGGCAAATGCCCAGCAGAATGTAGAAATTGCAGAATTATATTTAGGTCTGGAATGTCCCATAAGATTTACAAATCGATATACATATACAGGTGCTCCTGTTTCTTCTCCATACTGGAAAAATAATTCTTCTCCTGCTTTTTTACTTCTTCCGTACTCAGAGTTTCCAAATCTTCCTGCCAATGTTGCCTGAACAGAAGAAGAAAGCATAATTCCGGCTTTATTATTGTGCTTCTTCAATGTATCAAGAAGCTGTGAAGCGAACCCGAAATTACCATTCATAAAGTCTTCTGGATTTTCCGGACGGTTTACCCCTGCAAGGTTGAATACAAAATCTGCTTTTGAGCAATATTCGTCTAATTCTGCTTCTGTACTGTTAATGTCATATTCATAAATTTCATCTACAGTAATCCCTGGTCTTGTTTTATTCTTTCCATCTCTGATGTTTTTCAAATTATTGCAAAGGGCTGTTCCTACCATCCCCTTTGCTCCAGTAACTAAAATTTTCATCTCAGTTCCTCCACTTGTTTTTTACTGTTCTTTTCTCCATACCATTTTATTTACAACATTTACATAGCCTTGAATAATGCGAACTACTTTCATTGAAACTGTTTCATCTACATAATCAGGACATGGTTTTCCAAGAACACCTTTTTGTTTCATTTCAATCGCCATATCTGTAGCATTCAAAAGTTCCTTTGTTGTAATACCTGCAAGAATAAAATCTCCTGCTTCCAATGCCTCTGGACGCTCTGTAGATGTACGAATACATACGGCAGCAATCGGATGTCCAATAGATAAATAAAAACTACTTTCTTCTGGAAGTGTTCCACTATCACTTACAATTGCTAATGCATTCATCTGTAAACAGTTATAGTCATTGAATCCAAGTGGTTCATTTACTCGTACTCTTGGATCAAGTTTGAATCCACTCTTTTCCAGTCTGTTTTTACTTCTTGGATGACAAGAATACAGAATTGGCATATCATACTTTTCTGCTAATGCATTAATTGCTGTGAAAAGACTTGTAAAGTTTTTCTCTGTATCAATATTTTCTTCACGGTGAGCAGATAATAAAATATATTTATCTTTTTCCAATCCCATACGCTGTAATACATCAGATGCTTGAATCTTCTCAAGATTTCCACGAAGTACCTCTGCCATTGGAGAACCTGTCATATAGGTTCTCTCTTTTGGAAGTCCTGTATCTGCAAGATATTTACGTGCAAATTCTGAATAGCATAAATTTACATCTGAAATTACGTCTACGATTCTTCTATTTGTTTCCTCTGGAAGACATTCATCTTTACATCTATTTCCAGCTTCCATATGGAATAACGGAATATGTAATCGTTTTGCTGAAATTGCTGAAAGACAACTGTTTGTATCACCTAATACAAGATATCCATCTGGTTGTAATTCACTTAAAAGTTCATAACTTCTGCCAAGAATGTTTCCGCAAGTCACACCAAGATTTTCTCCTACAACAGGTACAAGAATATCCGGTCCAAACTCACCTTCGTTATTCTTTAATTCAAAATCTTCCCAGAATACTGTGGAAAGATTCTTGTCCCAGTTCTGATTGTAATAAACAACACATGTATCAAAATATTCACGACATCTTTTGATTACTGCTGCCAAACGAATAATCTCCGGACGAGTTCCACATCCAATCATTACCTTTGTGCGTCCATTGTTTTTCCATTTAAAATTATGATTCATACTCTTACTCCTCTGCCAGTCTTTCCTGAATGTAAGCCAATTTTGAAATTGTTTCTTTCGTCTCTTCAAGAGTCAACATCTTAGTATTGTTACTATTAAATTCTGTTAAAGTATTTCTTTCTGCATCTCCATCTTTAAAATACTTATCATAATTCAGTCCACGATTATCTGCCGGTACACGATAGAAATTTCCCATATCTATAGCTTTTGCACATTCTTCATTTGTAAGAAGTGTTTCATACATCTTTTCACCATGACGAATTCCAATTACTTTAATATCTTCTTTCTTTCCTCCAAATAACTCACATACTGCTTCTGCTTGTGTCTGAATAGTACAAGCTGGAGCCTTCATGATAAGAAGGTCTCCATTCTCACCATTTTCAAATGCGAACAACACAAGATCAACTGCTTCATCTAATGACATAATAAAACGTGTCATAGATGGCTCTGTAACAGTGATTGGATTTCCGGCTTTGATCTGATCAATCCAGAGTGGAATAACAGATCCACGAGAACACATAACATTACCATAACGTGTACAGCAAATCTTTGTTTTTCCACTATAACGACTCTTTGCAATAGCAACTGACTCTTCCAAAGATTTTGTTTTACCCATAGCATTAATCGGATAAGCAGCTTTGTCTGTAGAAAGGCAAATTACTGCTTCCACTCCAGCTTCAATTGCCGCTGTAAGAACATTATCTGTACCAATAACATTTGTCTTAACAGCTTCCATTGGAAAAAATTCACATGACGGAACCTGTTTTAAAGCTGCTGCATGAAAAATATAATCAACACCATGCATTGCACTTTTACAAGACTGAAGATCTCTAACATCACCTATATAAAATTTAATTTTTTCTGCAACTTCAGGCATTTTTACCTGGAATTCATGTCGCATATCATCCTGTTTTTTCTCATCACGTGAAAAAATGCGAATCTCTCCAATATCGGTTTTTAAAAAACGATTTAAAACCGCATTTCCAAATGAACCTGTACCACCTGTAATTAATAATGTTTTCCCTTTAAATAAACTCATAATTTTATTCCTTCCATTTTTATACTTAACTTTTTATTTTTAAAACAATAAATACTCCCCACACATTTATTATTATTTCTTTTTAAACAGTTAATCTCTCTTAAAAATATCTCTTGTATATACCTTATTTTTTACATCATCTAGGGTTGTATCGTATCTATTGGCAATAATTGCTTGGCTCATTTTTTTAAAATCATTCAAATTATTTACAACCTTCGATCCAAAAAATGTAGTTCCATCTTCCAATGTTGGTTCATAAATAATTACCGTAGACCCTTTTGCCTTTATTCGTTTCATTACGCCTTGTATTGAAGACTGACGGAAATTATCAGAATTCGATTTCATTGTTAAGCGATAAACACCTATTATTACTTCTTTTTCTTTTAATATATCCCAATTATCATTTGCTTCATATGCTCCAGCAAGTTCTAGGACACGATCTGCGACATAATCTTTTCGTGTTCTATTTGATTCAACAATAGCGGACATCATATTTTGTGGAACATCTTCATAATTTGCTAATAATTGTTTTGTATCTTTGGGTAAACAATATCCCCCATATCCAAAACTAGGATTATTGTAATGATTACCAATTCTAGGATCAAGACAAACTCCATCTATGATTTGCTTCGTATCTAGTCCCTTCATTTCAGCATAAGTATCAAGTTCATTAAAATAAGATACTCTAAGTGCCAGGTATGTATTTGCAAAAAGTTTCACTGCCTCAGCTTCAGTAAATCCCATAATTAGTGTATCTATATTTTCTTTTATAGCTCCTTCTTGCAATAATTCTGCAAAGGTATTTGCAGCTTTTACAAGACGAGCATTTTTAACATCTGTTCCAACAATAATACGACTTGGATAAAGATTATCATACAAAGCTTTTGATTCTCGTAAAACTTCACCAAAGACAGGTGTAGCTTCTGACTGGATTCTTTATGCGGGTGCATCTGTAGTACTTTTAGGAGCAGCAGTTGTTGTTCTTGGAAGAAACAGAAAAAGAGCATAATGAATCTACCGGGAGCTGTCATAATGAAAATTTATGATAGCTCCTATGTAATATAATGGGTAATGATAAGAAATTCCTGTAATGTTACTATAGTTTGAAATCAGGGAAGGAAAGAAAAATAAGAACATGACAAAAAATATACGTTGGATGCTTATTTTCTATGATATGGGAGTATACGCAATTGCAGCATTTCTTTTATTAGCTTTTTATGCGGGGGATGATAAGCTTTCAGGAAAAGGAATCTTCGAACAGGCTGTTATCTCCATTATTTGTATTTTTGCAGCACGTATTATTGGGAATATTTACGGACAGGTTTGGAGATATGGAGGAATACAGTGCTATATCCGGTTGCTGTTTACAGATTTTGCAGGATTTCTGGCATACTTATGTTTAGAGAGTATTCTGCCTATTCAGCATATTACATTCGGAAGACTTTTGTCTTTGGTAAGTTTGAACTTATTAGGAGCTTTGGCTATTCGTATGGTGTATCGTTACGCGTATAAATGCGGAAATCACGATACTTTAAAAGGGAAAATTCTACTGGTTTTATTCCGGATTTTTTCAGGAATGGAAGTCGGTAATGATAAAGATATACAGAAAATTAAAATTGCTATTATTGGTGCCGGTCGTGTAGGTGTGGGACTGGCAGAAGAACTTTTAAATAATAGTGAAGCGTCTTATACACCACGATGCTTTATTGATGTTAATAAAGAAAAAGTAGGAAGGGAAATTCAAGGTATTCCTGTATGGTCAGAGGATGAGGCAACACTTCGAAAATTAGATGAATTAGAGGTTCAGGAAATTGTTTTTGCCATTCCTTCTATGGATGCGCAAAAGAAGAAAGAACTTTATGAGTATTATACAGAAGCAGGTTATAAATTAAAAGTTTATGATTTCCCTACGGTATATGCTGTAGGAGGAAAGAGACATTTAAGAGAATTTGACGCAGAAGAGCTTTTATTTAGAAAACCTCTGGCAGTTGCTGATGAGCGCACAAACGCTTATTACAAGAATAAGGTTGTTTTGATTACCGGTGGCGGTGGTTCTATTGGTTCTGAATTATGTCGTCAGTTAGCAAAAATGGCTCCCAAGCAGTTGATTATATTAGATATCTATGAAAACGGCGCTTATGATGTACAGCAGGAATTAAAAATTGCTTACGGCGATAATCTGAACCCTCAGGTAGAGATTGCATCCATTACTAACCGAAAAGCAATGGAAAGAGTGTTTGAGACATATCATCCTCAGATTGTCATTAACGCAGCAGCTCATAAACATGTACCACTTATGGAACATAACTGCATTGAAGCCATTGAAAACAATATTTTCGGAACAAAGGTTGTGGTTGAGCTTTGTGAAGAATATGGAGCAGAACGCTTTATGATGGTTTCTACAGATAAGGCAGTAAACCCTACAAACGTTATGGGCGCTACAAAGAGAATGTGTGAGATGATTGCCCAGAGCGCAAGTACTCATGGTAAGGTAAAATACAGCATCACACGTTTTGGAAATGTACTGGGCAGCGCCGGTTCTGTAATTCCGTTGTTTAAACGTCAGATTGCCAACGGCGGACCAGTTACTATTACAGATAAGAGAATTATTCGATACTTTATGACTATTCCGGAAGCTTCACAGCTGGTTCTTCAAAGTGGAGCCATTGCTAATAACGGAGAGCTGTTTGTACTGGATATGGGAAAACCTGTGAAGATTATGGATTTGGCGGAAAATATGATTCGTCTGTCCGGTGTGCATGGAGTGGAAATCGTGGAAACAGGCTTGAGACCGGGAGAAAAGTTGTATGAGGAATTGCTGGTAAAAACAGAGGAACTGGATAAGACAAGCAACAGTATGATTTTTATTGAGAGAGATAAGGCATTAAGCGCTGAGGAAATCGATACAAGATTGGATGCGCTGAAGAAAGCTTGTGAAACAGGGGACGATTTAAAAGCGAAAGAGGCATTAAGAAGTGCGGTTCCGACGTTTAAGAGACCAGAGGAAGTGAATAAGGGCATAAAGTAAAGAAATTGTATGAGTAGTAATGTGATTAGGTACTAAAGAAGGATTGTAAAAGAGGGAGAAGAGAAATGTATAGAAAGAATTCAAGTGGTTGGATTAAACACGTAGATTTTATTTTGTTAGATTTATTATGTATTCAGCTTGCTTTTTATCTATCGTATGCGTTACGTTTGGATGATTGGAATCCTTATGTGATTCCACTATATCGAAATATGGCTGTTTTCATCGAACTTGCTGATATGTTAATTATTTTTATGTTTGAATCTTATAAAGATGTACTAAAGAGAGGTTACTATAAAGAATTTACATCTTCTGTAAAGCAAGCAATTATGCTGTTACTTATTTCCAGTTTGTATTTAATTACAATGCAGGATGGAAATGATTATTCTAGAATTGCTTTATTTGCCATGGTAGTTATATATGGAATAATAACTTATATAACACGTATACTTTGGAAAAAAGTTTTAAAACATCGTATGAAGAATAGCGATGATGTATCACTTGTTATTATTACATCAACGAAGCTTGTAAAAGATGTAATTCGTAATATTAAAAAGCAGAATTATGGTATGTACAAGCTTAGTGGCGTGATTGTATTGGATAGAAATATGTATGGAACTATTATTGGAGGGGTTCCGGTGATTGCGAATGCTGATAATGCAGCAGAATATCTTCTTCAGAATTGGGTAGATGAAGTCTTTATCAATGTGGACGAGAGTGTACCATATCCCAAGGAACTAATTGATAGATGTTCGGAGATGGGACTTACTGTGCATTTGAATCTTGCAAAAGTTTCTGATAGTGCATTTGGGAAACAATCTATAGGACGAGTAGGTGGGTATACAGTTTTAACGACAAGTATTAATGTTATGACAACGAGACAGGCGTTTATGAAACGAGCAATTGATATTCTTGCCGGATTGGCAGGATGCATTATAACAGGTGTTATTTTTATTTTTATTGCTCCGTTGATTTATATTAGTTCACCAGGACCAATTTTCTTTTCACAAGAGCGCGTTGGAAAGAATGGTAAAACCTTTAAAATGTATAAGTTCCGTAGTATGTATATGGACGCAGAAGAACGAAAAGCAGAATTAATGAAAGAAAATAAGATGAGCAATAATCTTATGTTTAAGATGGATTTTGATCCTAGAATTATTGGTAATAAGATACTTCCTGATGGAACAAAAAAGACAGGAATTGGACAATTCATAAGATCTACATCTTTGGATGAGTTTCCGCAATTTTTTAATGTTCTTATTGGGCAAATGTCACTTATAGGATTTCGTCCATGTCTGAAATCAGAGTATGAGGAATATGACTTTCATCACCGTGCAAGAATTGCTATGAAGCCAGGGATTACCGGAATGTGGCAGGTAAGTGGTAGAAGTGATATTACAGATTTTGAAGAAGTTGTAAGACTTGATACAGAATATATAAGGAACTGGAGCATGGGGCTTGATTTTAGAATTTTATTTAAAACAGTAAAAATTGTGCTTCACAGAGAAGGGTCAATGTAAGAAAAGATATGGAGATTATTAGAGAATATGTCGAATAATATAGAGAAAATAAAAATAATAGGTGTAGATATTTCAGTTGTAAATTTCGAAACAGCACAGAGGTATTTGTTTGATAATTTTGAGGAAGCGCGAGGTAATTATATCTGTGCAGCAAATGTACATACAACTGTTACAGCACATGAAAATTATGAGTATAGAAAAATACAAAATTCATCTTTTATGACATTGCCAGATGGAAAACCGTTATCAGTGGTAGGAAAAAAACGTGGAAAAAACTTAATGGGAAGAGTGACAGGACCAGATTTCCTTGAAGAGATATTAAGAAAAACAGAAAATTCAGAAATGAAACATTATTTTTATGGCACTACGCAAGAGAATTTGGATAGTTTTGTTTCTGTAGTAAAGCAGACATATCCCAATTTAAAAATTGTAGGCGTGGAACCATCTGTATTCAGACCACTTTCTGAACAAGAGGAAGATGAACTACTTGAAAGAATTGATGAATCAGAAGCAGATTTTGTTTGGATAGCATTAGGAGCACCAAGACAGGAGATTTTTTGCAATAAATTATCGGGCAGATCTAATGCAGTATGGGTGGCAGTAGGAGGTGCATTGAATGTAATTTCTGGAGTTATACCAAGAGCACCACAATGGATGCAAGATTATGGACTTGAATGGTTTTATCGATTTCTGAAGGAACCCAAAAGACTTTTTAAAAGATATTTTGTAACTAATAGCAAGTTTTTATGGTATTTGTTTAGAGATAAAGGTATTGAATAATGAAGAGAAAAGTGTGTATGGTAGTGCCTAGTTTTTCCGCAAAAGGTGGAATTGCTACGGTTGTAAGTGGATATAAGAATTCTGAACTTGAAAAAAAGTATGATATAAAATATATTGAATCGTACTGTGATGGAAGCAAAATAAAAAAAATATTTCAAGCTATAGGAGCGTATTTTTCATTTTTGAAGGAAGTGTTAATAAATAAGCCTGATATTGTGCATATACATTCTTCGTTTGGAGGAAGTTTTTATAGAAAACTACCGTTTGTTTATATGGCTAGTTTTTTAAGAATTCCAATCATAAATCATCTTCATGGAGCGGATTTTGAAACTTTTTATGTAAATGCTTCTTCTAGAAAAAAAAAGATTATAAAAAATACATATAAAAAATGTGCAAAAGTTGTTGTATTGTCAGAAGAGTGGAAGGATAAAATCTCATTAATACTACCTGAAAAAAATATATGTATTATAGAAAATTATAGTTATATTAATAATCAGATTATTGATTGTAGAAGTAAAAAGAATAATTATAATACAGTCCTTTTTTTGGGATTTATATGTCAAAGAAAAGGATGTTTTGATATTCCGGATATTGTTAAGATGGTAGTTGAGGCTATACCAAATGTTAGATTTATTCTTGCAGGAGATGGAGATATTAATGCAGTAAAACAATTAATTGATTCGTCAATTGAGGGAAATATTATTTTTCCAGGATGGATTCGAGATAATGAAAAAGAAAAATATTTGTATGAAGCAGATGTATTCTTTTTACCATCTTATAACGAAGGAATGCCAATGTGTATTTTAGATGCTATGGGATGTGGACTACCGGTTGTTTCAACGACGGTTGGGGGAATATCAAAGATTGTTTGGCAAGGTATAAATGGTTTTATTCATCAACCAGGAGATAAAGAGGGAATGGCAAAATCAATCATAGAGATATTAAAAAATGAAAATGTCAGAAAAGAATTTGGAAAGCAAAGTGTAAAAATTGCCGAGCAGCACTTTTCTCTTGAAAAACATATAAATCAGATTAGCGTTATTTATGAACAAATAAAATAGTATAAGAGTGATTAGAATTATAGTTAAAAATGTCTTTAGCTATATTCAGAGGGGTGATAATATGAGATGTATTAATAATAGGGGAAATTATATATAACTGTGAAGAAATCTTTCGTAAATCATTTTACAAGCTTTTTAGAGAATGGACAATAAAATATTTTTTGGAAGTTGTGGTAAAAACGTGCATATTGCAGAAAAAAGTAATATTAAAGGAATTAATAACTTATTTATAGGGAATAATGTATCAATAGGACCTCATGCTCTATTATGGACAATAAGAGCTAAAATTTGTATTAAGGATAAGGTTATTATTGGTCCAAATTTATCTATAATAACAGGTGATTATAAGATAAATTCTGTAGAGAAATATATTGCTGACGTCAGCAATCAAGAGAAGGATACATTAGATGATCAGGATGTGATTATTAACAGTGATGTATGAATTGGTGCAAAAGTAACTATTTTAAAAGCTGCCACTATTGCTGAAGGAGGTTGTAGGGTGACTGTGTTAATTAGAAGTGCAGAACATTATGGTATTTATGTGGAAGTATCTGGTAAAAAGATAGGAGAATGTTTTACAAATTGTGAATTAGTTGCGCATAAAGAAAAATTACTGTAATTTAGTCTAACGAGGAAAAGAATATGAGAACAAAATTTACAATTAATGAAATTCTATTTGAAGCATATCTGTTTTGTGCAATTGCAAGTGGGATTTTTAAAAATACAATTGGTAGATGGGAACCAATTTATGATACATATAAATTTGTTAATCAAGGGAGTCTGGGAACTTTATTTGGGAGTTTCGCGTTTTTGATTTTAATAGTATTAACACTACGGTGTACTATTAGATATTGCAAACAAATGCCGAAAAAAATAGTCTATATGAATACAGTGATACTCTTATATTATTTGGTATGGACTATTTTTTCCTTAAGAGACCATTCTATTCAGGAGGTATTTATAGACGGCTTAGGAACATCTATAATTTTGTTAACGTTGACTTGTGCGTTAGGATTTGATTTTAAAATATGGGAAGTTTTAAAAAGATGTATTTTATTTATATGTTTTTTATTAGGGGTAGTATTCTTTTATTCAGTTTTTTCGTTTTGGTGGCAATATGGAATGAAATGGCCTACCTACGCTTCTTATAAAGGCATATTTACATATTGGATTACGTCAGTGTGGATATTTACTTTTATATATTATAACGATAACAAAAGAAGAAAAATAGTTTATCTAATGGATATTATGGTTATTATTGCAGCATTTATTACACAATCAAGAGCATGGGTACTGCAAACATTGATTTTATTGTTTGTAACATTTGTGTTATCAGGAAGGAAAAATAAGGGATTTAAGTTCTTGATGGGATGTTTGGTAATTGTCATTGCAATTGTAAGTGTTTCATATGTATTTCCCAATGTTACGGGTAATTTGTTTGAACGAGGGTTAGAGGATACTAGAAGTGGACAATATGTTGTTTTTTTTGCACAGCACAAAGTTTCTGAATTAGTTTTAGGATTGGGCATAAACGCAACATATAGATATTTAGGTAACAATTTTTATCCTTATTTTGATAATCAATTTATGTTTGTTATGTTTCATTACGGCATATTGCCAGTTATATCATGGATAATGGTATATTTCTCTATTTTTAAGAGAAAAAAAATCGAAGAATCAGAGAATTTACAAATTATACATGCCGCAAGATATATAGGAACGTTTGTATTAATGGCATATTTAGGGTTATCTACTTATTATCAAATTGAACTTGGATACAGTAGTGTATTAATTATGATTCTTTTAGGTAATGCTATAAAAAGAATTCACGCAAGGAGCTAATGAATATGAAAAAATTAACATTTCTAATTGGGAGTTTAGGTGGTGGTGGTGCAGAAAGAGTAACTGTTGCACTGGGGGATTATTTTTGTGAAAATAATTATCAAGTTAATTTTATAGTTTTTTCAAAAGAGAATAACAATTATACAATTAACTCGAAAATACATATTGATTATTTGCCTGAAAAAAGTAGCAATAAAATGAGTATTATTGATAGAGTTCATACATTAAAAAAAATATTAAAAGATCAAATGCCTGATTATGTAATCTCTTTAGGCTTGGGATATCAATATTTAATTTTAGGAAACTTATTAAACAAATATAAATTTATTTTGTCTGAAAGAAATGCTCCACAGTACTATTATAAATGGTATGAAAGTATATATGTTAAATATAGTTATAAACGGTCATATAAAGTAGTTTTTCAAACAAAGGATGCACAAGCATACTATGGTAAAAGAATTGAGAAAAAATCGATAATAATTGCAAATCCCATTACAGCATCGTTACCACTTCCATATGAAGGAACAAAAAGGAAATGTATTGTTGCTGTTAATAGATTGAGTCGACAAAAAAATCTTTTTATGCTACTAAGAGCGATAAAAATAGTTTTTGCTGAATTTCCAGATTATATTTTAGAAATATATGGTAAAGGGGAACAAAAAGAAGATTTAGAAAAATATGTAGAAGAGCTAAAGCTATCGGATAAAGTAAAATTCATGGGACAAAAAGCCAATGTGCATTCCTGTATAGTGGATGCTAGTATGTTTGTTTCTTCCTCAGACTTTGAAGGAATGTCAAATTCAATGCTCGAAGCTATGGCGATAGGATTACCAGTTGTATGTACAGACTGTCCAATAGGTGGTGCAAGAATGGTAATTAGAAACAATTTTAATGGTATTTTAACACCAGTTGGAAACGACAAGGAATTTGCAAATGCAATAATTGACTTACTGAAAAATCCTCAAAAAGCTGATAAATTGGGCAAAAATGCAAGATTGTTGCGTGAAAAATTAAAAATCCAAACAATTGCAAAAGAATGGGAAAAGTTACTGGAAGATTAATATATTAGAGGGGAAATAGATGGAAAATGGTTTAAAAAAACAAATTATTTCAGGCTTATTTTGGAAGTTTGGAGAAAGATTTTTTGCGCAAGGAGTATCATTTATTGTGTCGTTGGTGTTAGCAAGAATGTTACTTCCAGAAGAATATGGAATTGTTGCACTGGTTTTAGTATTTATAAATTTAGCAAATGTTTTTGTGACAAATGGTTTAGGAGAAACACTAATTCAAAAGCCAAATGCAAAAAAAAGTGATTTTTCTACAATGTTTTATTGTAGTTTATTGCTTTCGATTATTTTATATCTTCTGTTGTTTTTTGGGGCACCATTTATTGCAAAATTTTATGATAATAAACAACTTATATTAGTTCTTAGAATATTAGGCTTACAAGTACCACTTTCATCGGTTAATACTATTCAGCAAGCTTATGTATCTAAATACATGATGTTTCGAAAATTTTTCTACTCAACAATTGGAGGTACTTTAATCTCAGGAATATTAGGAATTGCCCTAGCATATAATGGAGCTGGTATCTGGGCATTAGTTGTTCAATATATGACAAACACAATCATAAATACCTGCATTTTGTTTATAACAGTAAAATGGCATCCTACACTTGAATTTGATAAAACATCTGCAAAAACACTTTTTTCTTTTGGGTGGAAACTAGTATTTGCACAATTTTTGAGTCAAGTGTATGTAGAATTAAAAAACATCTTTATTGGTAAGATTTATACACCAGCGGATCTAGCATCCTATAATAAAGGTGAACAATTTCCATCAATTTTGGTTATGAATATTAACAGTGCAATAAGTAGTGTACTATTTCCAGCAATGTCCATAGCTAATCAGGAAAAGGGAAAATTGAAAGAGTTAACAAGACAATCTATTATGATGAGCTCGTATATTATATTCCCGATTGTTACAGGCCTAATGATAGTGGCGGAGCCAATGGTTAGACTTCTTTTAACTGAACAATGGATTTCATGTGTTCCTTTTTTACAAATCAGTTGTATATTTTGGATGTTTCAGCCATCTCAAACGGCAAACGTGCAAGCAATTAAAGCTTCAGGAAGAAGTGATATTTGTTTAAAATTGGAAATGATAAAAAAAATTATTGGTGTAATCCTTTTATTTATTGCAATACAAATTAGTCCATTAGCTGTTGCAATCATGAATGTAATTTTTGCAGGTATTTCTGCATTGTTGAATATAATACCAAATAGGAAATTAATAGGATATGGTGTTGGGGAGCAGATTAAAGATGTTCTTCCATCTATCATTCTGTCCGTGATAATGTATATGATAGTATCACCTATTAGTATATTTGTTGATTCAGATATAATAACAATTGTAGTTCAAATCATATTGGGTATAATGGTATATGTTCTAGGTTCAATAATATTAAGAATAAAGGCTTTTGTGTATATAGTAAATCTTCTTAAGAAAACAATAAACACTAGAGGAGAATAAAACATGTTAATTACATATATAGGGAATATTGGATATCCAAATACGGCTCCATCTGTACATGTTAGGAATAGAGGACTTTTTATGAATGAATGTGGTCATAAAGTTTACATATTATGTGAGCAACACCCTGATGGAAAAAGGATGATTGGCACAGACAAGTTAATTTATCAGTATATGGATCCTTATCCAGGGAAAGGAAAAATAAGAGGGCTGTATTGGAATGTAGATCAGATTTTGGGGAGATTTTATTACAGACAATCTAAAAAGTTTATTTCTGAGGTTCATCCGGATATTGTCATTTTATATGAGCCAACTTCAGTAATATACATTTTGAGAATGTTAAGGCTATCACAAAAAAGGGGATTTAAACTAGTTATTGAAGCAACTGAGTGGAGAAACCCTAAAGATTATACTGGAATTGCAACGAAAATAATCAATACACAAAAAGATTTTCAAAAGAAGTATATAGACAAAAAAGTCGGAAATGCAATTGCGATTAGTTCATACTTATATAATCATTATATAGGACAAAAATGTAATACTATTTTGTTGCCACCTATATTTCCCAATAGTGATATGAAAAGGGGAATAGATAAAAAAGATGATTCGTCTGATGTCTTAAAACTAGTATATGCTGGAGCAATGTCTTCAAAAGATTATATTGATACTTTAATTAGAGCTATCATAAAAGTAAATGAAAAATCTATTAGAGTTACTTTTGATGTAATCGGTTCAGATGAAAATCAAGTGAAAAAAATTATTAAAACGGATAAATTAACAGAGTATGGGATTAATTGTCATGGAAGATTAACTCATGAAGAAACTGTGCAAATAGTAGAAAACGCTGATTTTTCTGTATTATTAAGAATGAATAGGCAATATGCAAAAGCGGGTGTTTCTACGAAATTTTGTGAGGCAATGATGCGAGGCGTTCCCAGTATTTGTACATCTGTTGGAGGAACGGATTTGTTTGTTGAAGATGGTATTAATGGATTTTTAGTTGAGGATAATAAAGAGGAAACATTAGAAAAGATGTTGATTAGAATTTTATCCTTGCCAAAAGAAGATATTAGAAATATAAAAAGAAATGCTATACAAACTGCAAAAGAAATGTTTTTAGGAGAAAAATACAAACAGAAATTCAATGAATTTATAGATAAATGTAAGTAGACTATTAATTCAAAATTACTAAAAGGTTGATGCTTTAGTAAGAAATGGAGGGTGCAAATGGAAAAGATTGAGTTGAAAAATAAAACTGTCTTAATAACAGGATCTGCAGGATTTATTGGTTCTAATTTAGTATTAGAATTACTTAAAACTAATAAAGCAAGAAAAATTATAGGTATTGATAATGTTAATGATTATTATGATGTATCTATAAAAGAGTGGAGATTATCAAATATTGAAAATATAGCAAGTAATCAAAAAGATACAGAATATATTTTTATAAAAGGTAGCATTGCTGATAAGCAATTAATAAATGAAATTTTTTCGGTTCATAAACCAGATATTGTGGTGAACCTGGCAGCTCAAGCGGGAGTGAGATATTCAATTTCAAATCCAGATGTATATATTGAATCAAACATAATAGGGTTTTATAATATTTTAGAGGCGTGTCGACATTCATACGATGATAATGAAAAAGGTGTAGAACATTTAGTATATGCATCATCTTCTAGTGTTTATGGAACTAATAAAAAAATCCCATATTCAACAGAAGATAAAGTAGACAATCCAGTTTCACTTTATGCTGCAACAAAAAAATCGAATGAGTTAATGGCTCATGCATATAGCAAATTGTACAACATTCCGTCTACAGGTTTAAGATTTTTTACAGTATATGGACCAGCAGGACGTCCAGATATGGCATATTTTGGATTTACAAATAAACTGTTAAAGGGAGATACCATTGAAATTTTTAATTACGGAAATTGCAAAAGAGATTTTACATTTATAGATGATATTGTTGAAGGAATAAAACTTGTAATGCAGGTACCTCCTAAAAAGAGAGATGGAGAAGATGGACTTCCAATACCACCATACGCAGTATATAATATTGGAAATCAAAATCCAGAAAACTTGTTGGACTTTGTAGACATTTTGCAACAAGAATTGACTCGAGCAGAGGTGCTTCCCTTGGATTATGATTTTGAAGCTCATAAAAAACTTGTGCCAATGCAACAGGGAGATGTGCCTGTAACATATGCAGATACTACTGCCTTGGAAAGAGATTTTGGATTTAAGCCAAGTACGGATTTGAGAACAGGTCTTCGCGCATTTGTAGAGTGGTATAAACAATTTTATCAATTATAAGGAGTTGAGGGATATGAGAAAAAATATTGCAGTTGCAGGAACTGGATATGTTGGTTTATCAATTGCCACATTATTAGCGCAGAATAATCATGTTGAAGCAGTTGATATTGTTTCTGAAAAGATAGAGATGATTAACAAAAGAAAATCGCCGATTCAGGATGAATATATAGAAAAATATTTAGCTGAAAAGGAATTGGATTTAGTAGCAACGTTGGATGGAGAAACAGCATATAAAGATGCAGAATTTGTTATTATAGCAGCACCAACTAATTATGATAGCAAGAAAAACTACTTTGATACAAGTGCCGTTGAAGCCGTTATTAAATTGGTAATTCAAGTAAATCCAGATGCAATTATGGTAATTAAATCTACAATTCCAGTTGGATTTACATCCTATGTAAGAGAGAAATATCATTGTGATAATATTATTTTTAGTCCAGAATTTCCTGTTGTGGAATCTGTAGATGTTCCTGCTCCGGTATTTTTACCAATAACGGCAACTGGAGACAAGTCTTCAAACTGTGCGGTAATCTCTTTTGTGGAATAGTTTACATTATCTGGTGTAATTACTTCCCACACAGCTCTCTGAGTACTATAGTGAAGAACCTTCACATCCTGCAGAGCTTCTGTCAGGTTTGGTACTGTAAAAGTAACTTTGTACTTACCATCTTCGGTTTTTACACCACCGTTAATAGGTACCAAATCAAAGAATTTTGTTACAAGAACTTTTCCTGTTAACTCATCTTTAATTGCCTCTGCCTGCTCAGCAATACTTTCCAGTGTAGCTGTTCCATTGTTTACAGCTAAAATTTCATCCAGAACTGCCTGTTCTTTTACTTCTGAAAAGTTCTCTGCTGTACCTTCTGTCATTTCATATTTACCTACGGATTCTCCTGCTGGAGTTGCCTGTGTGGTCTTACTGCCCGCTGCAAATACGCTGACTACCTGAGTAACTACAAGAGCTGCTGCTAAAAGAGTTCCAAAAAGTCTTTTCTTCATGGGTATCACCTTTCTTTCCTTTCTTTATTTTTCTATAGATACCAGTACAGCTTGTACCAGATATCTCTGAGTTGAAATTCCTGCATAGCAGGTGGATAAAGTAATAATTTTATCCTCGGTTGTCACTTCCGTAGAAGTATCTATAAAAGCATTCATATCTCTCATGGAGAAAATGCTGTTCAAATATTGTTGATATTCATCTTTACTCCAAAAATTATAATTCATAAGCAAATGCTTATTATCTGTAAGATAAGCTGCAAAGATTTTATAATGAAGAATTTGATCCGGCATATAAATTACAATATCCCGATTGTTATCAAAAAAGCTTCGATCCATATACTTATGAATACTCTGAAACATAGAGCCGTTTTTCATATCATGTCCATAAATCACTGTATTAGGGTCTTCAAAGGTTTTTGTGTTGTAATTTTCTGTGAAAATTGCTCCTTCCTTCTTTTCCTCCCCATCAATAGTATGATTTAAATAATAAGTATTGTCATTACTGCTTTGTAAGATTGGATAATCTACTTCTGTTCCCGGCACTTGAATCCATGCATATACATCGGGATTTTGTTGCTGCAAAGCTGCAAAATCAATTGGAATTTCCACCTTTGATACTGGTTCAGGTTCTGGTTCTTCCACAGGTTTCGGCTCTTCCTTGACTACTTCCTGCTGCAGCTTTTCATATTCTTTTCCTGCATTTTTTTCTTCTATATATTTATAAATTCCAATTGCACCGCATGTAAGACCTAATCCTAAACATATCAATGCGATTATTTTTCTTTTTTTCATACATGGCTCCTATTCTACCTCTCGATAAAAGTGCTGGATGATCATTTTATAAAGCTCTTGATCATTTATATGATACTCATCAAACTCAGCTTCGCTTACGCCTTCACCCGGAATACTCCATGTTTCCCGGTCTGTATCTGTTGAAAAATCCTTTAGAATTTTTACAAATTGATCTGTACCAATGTTTGTCACCATATAATCATTTAATTTTTCATAAAGCTGAACTACCAGTGAAGAATTCCCGCCATAAAGTTCTTCTGCTTTTTTTCCATAAGCTTCCAGAAATGCAATCTGTCTTTCTAAACGCTCTATAGCGCTTTGGCCCTTTTCAGTATTTCTATAACGAACAAATTCTTCTACGTTTTCAGCAGTAAGGCCTACATTTGCTCCTTTTGTCCATTCCGGATTTCTTTCTGCCAGACTGTCATTGGGAATTGTAACTGTGATTCCTCCTACTGATTCTACAAGGATAGGAATCCCATCCATATTGATGGAACAATATCCCTGAATTGGTAATCCATAAAGCAGATTTGACACTGCCTGTTTCATTAAGTCACAGCTCACATTTTTTCCATCTCCATAAGCATAGGCAAGATTGATATGGTCTTTTGTTTTCCCCAGGCTATCACCATTTTGGTCAAAGACCTCAATCTCTGTCATGGTATCTCTGGGTATGGAAACCATACTCATTTTATGCTCAACTCTATCCCAGGAAATAAGAAAAATTGCATCTGCCTGACCTGCATCCGCCTGTCCTTTTGTGGTTTCTACAAGTTCCCTTTTATCAATACCCATAAAAAGGAAATTGCTTAAATGGTCGTTGTATTCGTAATCTTTTCCTTCGTAAGTAATGGTTCCTGAAGTTTTTTTCTTTTCTGTCTGAGTATATGCAGCATTTTCTGTCTTTTTCTTTAGACTCCTTTGTTTCCATATACCCAAGCCAATAACCACTGCAATTCCCACAACAAGCAGGATAATCATACCCAGCAAATATTTTTTTGTCTGTATTTTCTTTCTTTTCCCGGTTCTGCTCATTGTTTCTCTTTATCCTTCTTTTTGTATATATTTCAGTTCTTCTAACTTATCTAAAACTGCCTGAGCAATTTCTGCCTGAGCTTCATAAGTAGAAGATGGAGAAGTTGTCACCTCTGCTGCACTAATATAATTCTTTCCCCATTTTGCTTTTAAAGTCGCATCTAAGGTTGCCGCATCTACGCTGCCATCCATAGGGCGTGTTCCAACAATAATAAACTTCTCTTTATTTGGAAATGTATCCAGAATTTTCTGCTGTTGCTGTGCCAGTTCTTCCGGATCATGGCTCCAACCTCCATAATATCCCATACAAATCACAGGAATACAATTGATATCTGTTCTTTCTGTCTGTTCTTCTGTCAGATCTCTGATTCCTGTTTCTGTCACTGCAAGATTTGCTCCTGCTGCTTTTTCTTTATGTTTTGTTACAAATTGCTGTACTTCTTCAGCCGGTACTCCGGCCATAGTCATCATGGATAAGGTACCTGCTCCTTGTAGTGTTTTATCCTGTACCGGAAGATTATATCCATTTTCCTCCAGAAGTTTCTGCAAAACTACTTTGTAAGAATACTTTGCAGATGCTTCCCCATTAATCAAGTCATCTCCCCAGCACACAATACCTTCTGGATTTTTTTCTTCCTCTTCAGGTACACTTTCTGGCTCTTCTTTTACTTCTTCCGGCTTTTCTGCTTCTGTCTCTACCTTTGTTCCTGCATTGGTCTTGGCAGAGTCTTCTGTTTTCTTTGCCATTTCCTGCAATCGTCTGCTTTCTGCTGCCTCTGTTTCTCTACTCCAATATAACATTCCCACCAGAAGAACCATCAGAATAATCCCGAAAATCAGAAAAATAATGTTCCACTTCTTTTCTCTTTCATGAAAATTCAATGCCTATCTCACTCCCTGTTAGTTATTTCTTATAGTAGCCTTTATAGGCATTATAATATTTCCCACTTTTGATGTCTACTTTATTAAGGACTGCTCCTAAAATATGACATCCGCTTCTTTCTATCTGGGCTTTTACTTTTTGCGCCACCTTATAGCTGACAGCTTCGCTCTCTATAACCAAAATTCCTCCGTCACAGTTTTGTGCCACAACGGTTGCGTCAATTAAGCTTGCTGATGGCGGTGTATCAATAAAGATGTAATCATATTCTTCTCTTTTTGTTTCCAGCAACTGCTTGAAATCTTTTTCTCCCAGAAGCTCTGATGAATTTGGCGCTACAGGACCTGAGAAAATCATATCCACATTTTCGTAATTTGTCTTGTAAATAATGTTTTCTGCATCAATCTGACCGCTTAAGTATTGTGATAATCCCTTTACTTCGCCTTTAATTCCATATCTTCTAATAAATGTAGATTTTCTGATATCTGCATCAATTAACAAAACTTTTTTTCCTGCTTTTCCCATTTCCACAGAAAGAGTAAAGGCAATGTCACTTTTTCCTTCATTCTGATAACAGCTTGTAAGCAAAATAGTTTTTACCTGTTTACTTGAAAACTGTATATTTGTACGTAATGTTTTAATAGACTCTTCGTAATAATAATCCGACTTTTTAGGGTCTTTCATTGTAACATTCATGTCCATTATTCTCTGCCTCCCTTGCTGTTCTTTCTTTTCTTTTTGTGTTTTTTCTTTTTACTTCCGATATAATCTTTTCGATCCGGTACAACAGCTAATGTAGAAATACCTAAATACTTCTCAATATCATCTTCTGTTTTAATACTGTCATTCATAACTGTAATAACCACTACAATACCTGCACTTAAGATTAATCCTAAAAGTAATCCCAACATTGTATTTTTTGCTAAGCTTGGGCTTGTTTTCACTGTAGGCAATTCCGCTTTTTCAATAATTTTAGGTGGAATTACTTCCATCTTATCTCCGATATATGCGGATGCCACAGATGCCAGTTCATCTACAATTTCTTTTGCCAATTCCGGATTTGAATTTGTCACAGAAACATTTAAGATACGGGTATCTTCTGGATTATTCATAGTTATACTTTCTCTTAACTGTCTGTAATTCATGTTTAAATCAAGATTTTCGATTACCTGATTTAAAACGTCACGACTGGTTGTCAGTACGGTATAGTCTTTTGTCAACTGACTTCCCATCTGTAAATCTGCCAGGGAAGAAAGAGTTGTTTCCTTCGTCAATACCAGCATACTGGATGTAGATGTATACATAGGTGTTACAAAAAATTTCGTGTATGCACAGCTTAAACAGCCAAACAGCAATCCAACTACGATAAGTAAGAGGGCTTTTTTCTTCAGTGCATAAAATATCTCTCTTAAATCAATCTCCATTTCATCGTCTCGCATATTTTCCATATTTGTATTCTCTCTCCTCTATTCTGATTTTCCTATAATTTCTTGAGCGTTTTTATAACAAACTGCCCGCATATATATTCTATCCAGATGTTTTTCCATCCACGCATCCGCCTCCTTTGTGTCAGGCTTTCGCGCTTTCATATTGTGCATATCTGTTGATAAAAAATGAATTTTATTTTCTTTCAGCATCTTTCTGCACCATCTGGTTGTTTCCGCATACCACTTGCCCCCGACAGGTCTGTAATTCATTTGCATTTTGGCGCCTGTCTCGATTAATTCATCCACTCTGCCTTTCTCTCGCAACGCAGGATATCTCTCTATATGAGCTACAATAGGAACATATCCCTTTGTCGTTAGATTTCTCACTGCTCTATAAATTTCTGAATAAGGAGTCCATGGCATAAACTCTACTAATATATAAGAAGAATCTACCATCGTAAGAACTTCCTGTTTCTCCAGTTTTTCTAATATATCCTGTGTATAAAGGATTTCTTCTCCGGGGTAAATAGAAAACTTCGGATTAATTTCTTCTCTTGCCCGTTTTTCTAATTTTTTACATGCCTGATAAATTTCTTCCTTCTTATTCCGATACTCTGCAGAATAATGTGGAGTTGCAATCACACTGATTACTCCTTGCTTTGCTGCACTCTTCAGCATACGCATACTTTCTTCCTCATCAGAAGCTCCATCATCCAACCCCGGTAATACGTGATTATGAATATCTATTTTTCTCATTTCTTCCTCTTATCCAATAAGCATACAAGTACCCCCCTCCTTAAAATTTTGCTTATTAAACTTTTAAGGGAGGGGGGATATTTCTTAAACCCTAAAATCCATTGCATTCCAAAACCAACAGTTTCATAAATCAGATTTGACAAATTTCAAGGTCTCATATATTTTGTGTTTTCTTTGCCATTTATGCTCCATATTGTTCACTTATACCTTATGATGCATCAATAATATAATAGCACCATTTTCTCTATATTTCAACAAAAACACTTATTTTTCTCCCATGAATTTTATTCACTTTTCCTATTATTTTTAGTTATTTTTTACAAATATTAAAAAAATGGCACCATAACGTAATTTTTTGTTATAACACCATTTTCCTATAATTATAAGTCTAATTTCAAATCATTTTCTTTAATCCATCCATATTTTCTAAAAGGAATAGCAATCAACCATGTAAACACTGCCGGGAGAATAAAGCAGATTAAAGCCATCCCAATCCAGTCCATAGGTGTAATAGCCGCTTTTGCTCCACTTGTAATATCGTTTACCCATCCTGTATACACACCAATCTGTCCTACAAAGCCACAAGTTCCCATACCGGAAGCTACTGCTGCTCCATTCATTTCCATATGAAACAGGCAGGTTGCCAATGGTCCCGTAATGGCAGACGCTAAAGTAGGAGGCAGCCAGATTTTTGGATTTTTTACAATATTTCCCATTTGAAGCATGGATGTTCCAATTCCCTGTGCAAAAAGTCCGCCCCATTTGTTTTCACGAAAGCTCATTACTGCAAAACCAATCATTTGTGCACAACAGCCTGCTACTGCTGCTCCTCCGGCAAGCCCGGTAAGAGACAGTGCCGCACAGATTGCAGCGCTGCTGATTGGAAGTGTCAAGGCAACTCCTACGATTACAGATACCAGAATTCCCATAAAGAACGGCTGAAGCTCTGTGGCCCACATAATTGCATTTCCCACACTGCTTGCAGCGTAGCCGATTGCCGGTGCCCACCACAGGGATAAAAGCACACCTACACCAATTGCTGTAAATGGTGTAACAATAATATCGATTTTCGTTTCTTTTGATACTAATTTTCCAAATTCTGCTGCAAAAATTGTGACAACCAATACTGCCAGAGGACCGCCGGCTCCACCCAACTCATTGGCTGCCATTCCTACTGCTGCCAGTGAAAACAGCACCAGCGGAGGACATTGTAATGCATACCCAATGGATATTGCCATTGCCGCACCTGTTGCGCCTTTTGCATAAGTTCCTACTGTTACCAGAATATCAATTCCCAGCTGTTCTCCCAGTGTGCTGATAATTGTACCAATCAGCAGAGAAGCAAATAATCCCTGTGCCATAGCGCTTAAGGCATCAATTCCGTACCTCTTTGCAGAAAAAATAATATTTTTTCTTTTTAAAAACTCTTTCATATCCTTTTCCCTTTCCAAACTGTCATTTCAAGTGTCTTGTCAGTCAGCATCTATTATGCACAGTTTTAAAGGGTTCGTCAACTATTTAAGAGCTAAATCCGGATAATTCGTAATCACCGCATCTACACCTGCATCCATAAACATTTTCATATCTTCTTTCTTATTCACCGTCCACACACGCACCTTTAACCCACTGTTTAAGTAAGTTTCCAGAAAATCTGCCATTTTCAGGTGGTAAACTGCCGGATGCAGTCCTTTTACACCTGTCTCTTTTGCATATTTCTCCATATTAAGAGTTACATCACTGAACAAATATGCCGTTTCTGCATGAATATCCTGCTCTAATATTTTCTGAATACTATAGTGGTTGAAAGAAGAATAAATAACACGGTCTTCCATTTTTTTGTTTTTCACAATTTCCATGGTTTTTTCTTCAATTCCTTCGTACCAGTAAATACCTGTTTTTAATTCGATATTTACCTTCATAGAAGAATTTTTCACCAAATCCAGCACTTCTTTTAAGGTCGGTATCTGAACTCCCTTGTATTTTTCTATATGATTGTGAAAGGAAAATTTTTTCAGTTCTTCTAATGTATAATCTCTTACTTTTCCCTGTCCATCGCTGGTTCTGTTAAGAGTTTCATCATGAATAACCACTACTTCTCCGTCTTTTGTCAGATGTACATCCAGTTCAATGCCGTCTGCTCCCTGCTCCATTGCCAGACGGAAAGCCTCCAGTGTATTTTCTGGGGCATAACCGCTGGCACCTCTGTGAGCAAATATTTCTGTCATGCTCATTCACCTCTGTTACTGATTTACAAGATTATATTCTTCAATCGATTTGTTAATAGCATCTGCCATATTTTTTACTGCCGTTTTTACATCTGCATTTCCATTGAGAAGGTTTTCAATTTCAGACTCTACCGTTGCTCTTGCTTCAGGGAATACGCTTAACAATGCACCTACATATTTTGGTGAAGAATCATGTAACTGATCAATTGCTGTCTGGAACTGTGGATATTTTTCTACGTTTTCTTTAAATACCGGTTCTTCCTGTGCTGCTGTTGTTACTGGGAAGTATCCTGTCTGTGCATTCCAGTATGCCTGTGACTCTGGGGAAATCAGGAATTTTACAAACTCCCAGGTTGCTCTTGTTTTCTTGGCATCATTGTTGTTTAATGCCCATAAAGATGCACCACCAATGGAAACTCCGCCCTCATCTGTGGATTTTACTTTAGGGAAGTATGCAGTACCTACTTCAAATTTTCCGTTTACATCCTGTAAAATCTGTTTTAAGGAAGCTGTAGAACCCAGTGTAATGGCTGATTTTCCCGCTGAGAAATCTGCCAGTCCCGCATCTCCTCCTTTTCCTACATTTGGTGCATAGCCTTTATCATAAAGAGATTTCCATGCGGTTAAAATATTTGCTGCTGCACCGTTTGAATCAAAGGCAACTGCTGTAGCCGCTTCTGTTCTTCCGTTTCCGTTATTTGCATATTCCAGTCCCTGTTTTCCAATAAACTGTTCAAAGAACCATCCATAAATTCCTAAAGAAATTACCTGTCCTGCTCCGCCTTCATTTAAAAGCTTTTCACCAACTGCTTCAATTCCTTCCAGACTATCTGGGATTTCTGTAATGCCTGCTTTTTCAAACATTTCCTTATTATAATACATAATCGGTGTAGAAGAGTTGAAAGGCATAGAGTACAGCTGATTATCAATGGTATAATATGCAGCCAGATTTGGCTCAATCTGGGATAAATCATAACTATCTGCATCAATCATCTGCTGCATAGGAGTAATCCAGCCTGACTCAATCATAAATCTGCTTCCGATTTCGTATACCTGTACTAAATCTGCTCCCATGTTTCCAATCTGTGCGCTTTTTAATTTGTTTAAGGAGTCATCGTATTCTCCCTGATACTGAGCTTTTACAGTAATTCCATATTCGTTTTCATCGTTAAATTTCTTAACTAATGTGTCAATCGCCTGTCCGTTGACACCACCCATGGAATGCCAGAAGGAGATTTCTGTGCCGTCTACTTCAGAAGCGTCTGCCATGGAAAATTCTTCTGTACCCGCTGTCTGTTGGGTTTCCTCTGTTTTACCTTCTGTTTTATTTTCTGTTTCTGTAGTTTTGTTTCCTCCGCATCCTGCCAGAGTTCCCATCATCATTGTTCCTGCTAAAATCACTGAAATTATTTTTTTCTTCATTCTGTTTTCCTTTCTTTGTCAGCCTTTTACTGCTCCTGCGAACATTCCTCGAATAAGCTGTTTCTGCCCTACAATAAAGATAGATATTGAAGGAATAATTACCATTACCACACCTGCAATCATCAGTGTAATTGACTGAGAGTCTACACTGTCCAGCATACTGATACCAATCTGTACAGTTCTCATTTCATCAGAACCTGTTACCAGCAATGGCCACATATACATATTCCATGCATTAATAAAGGTATAAACGCCCATTGCTCCAATAGCTGATTTTGTAAGAGGTATCAATATTCTTACGATAAACTTCAAGTTACTGCACCCATCCAGTTTCGCAGATTCGTACAGAGAAATTGGAAATGTGCTATAAAACTGCCGGAACAGGAAAATTCCCATTGCCGATGTCAGGTAAGGTACAATCAATACTGAATATGTGTCTAACATCCCCAGCTGACTTACAGTAAGATAGTTGGAGATAATCGTTGCTTCTCCCGGAACCATCATCGTAGCCATAACAACCATAAATAACATGCCTTTTCCTTTAAATTCTAAGAAGGAGAAGGCAAAGGCAGCCAGAGAGCAGGTAACAATCTGCCCCAGTGTAATACAGGCTGCCATAACAAATGAATTGATAATAAAGCGTAGTAAAGGAACACTTGTAAATGCCTGTTTGAAGTTTTCAATGGTCGGATTTTTTGGAAATAAATTCATATCCATGGTAAAGAGTTCCCCTGAAGGCATAAATGCAATACTTACCGCATACAAGAGAGGAATTAACACGATAATTGCTGTCACTATGTTAATCAATACTCTTATTCCTGTATGAATTCTTCTTTTTCGTAAAGCCTTTGTATTTATCATGGTTTTCCTCCTTTCTTTTCTATGCGGAACATTACCAGTGTAATGAGCATTACAATAAAGAATAAAATTACGGACTGTGCTGCTGCGCTCCCAAAACGATAGTTAAAGAATGCATCTCTGTAAATAGAATATACGATAACATTTGTGGTTTCATTTGGTCCTCCTTCCGTGAGGATTTTAATCTGACCAAAGGATTGAAATGCCTGAATGATGTTTACCACTAATGTATAAAACATAATGGGAGATAATCCCGGTAAAGTCAGATGGAAAAATTGCTGTACACCGCTGGCTCCGTCTACAGAAGCTCTTTCGTAAATAGTGTTGTCAATATTTCCAAGTCCTGCTGAAAAGTACAAAAAGTTAATTCCGCTGTTCAACCACGCTGTGAGGATTGCCACACAGTACAGTGCTGTTTCCGGATTACTCAGCCAGTTGATATCAAGTCCCAAAAGCTTATTGACAATTCCCACGGAAGGGTGAAGCATCAGCTTGAAAATCAAGGCTGCAGAGCTTGACGCAATGGCCATTGGCAATGCATAGGCTGTACTGAAAAAGCGAATTCCGGGAAATGCCTTATTACACAACACTGCAGTAATCAGTCCTAAAAGCATACTTCCCACAACAACAATTCCTACAAAAATTAAAGTTACTTTTAAACTGTTTAGAAAAGAGGGCGATGTCAATAATTCTTTATAGTTCTCGATTCCTACAAAGAGTTTCGCCTGCCCCATCTTATCTGTCTTATAAAAACTCAAATAAATGGTCTTAAAAAATGGATAAAACAAAAATACTGCAAAAATCAGCATACACGGCAGTAGATATCCATAAGGGGATAAACTGCCTTTTTTCTTTTTATTCATGAGTGAAATCCTCCTTATAGAACAAGTTTTCCTGTGTATCCATATCAAAAGCGTAAAGCTTTTCTGTATCGAAATAGAGATTGATATTTTCTCCCCTTTTCGTCTCATTCTCCGGATTTAAGCGTACTGCCTGATTTCTTCCCTGTGCCTGAAAGTACAAAACAACCTCTGCCCCTAAAAGTTCTCTGGCAATTACTTTTTCTTCCAGACCTACACTATTTTTCTCAAATCCTCGTCTTTTCGCTTCCTCATATTCATAAATATCCTCCGGACGAATTCCCAGGATTACTTTTTCGCCATTTTTTTGTCTCTGAAGAATTTCTCCTTTTTTCCCATCCAGATAAACTTTCTTTCCCAGCTCATTTCCTCCCAGATAGAGAAGTGTACGTCCATCTTCAACTGCCACCCAGGCTTCAAAGAAGTTCATAGATGGTGCACCGATAAAACCGGCCACAAACAGATTTGCCGGATTATTATAAATTTCTGCCGGCGGTGCAACCTGCTGTACAAATCCGTCTTTCATTACCACAATCTTCGTTCCCAATGTCATTGCCTCTGTCTGGTCATGTGTCACATAAATAATCGTTGTTTCCATTTCTCTGTGAAGCTTTGCCAGTTCAATACGCATCTGAGTACGAAGCTTTGCATCCAGATTGGATAATGGCTCATCCATTAAAAATACTTTTGGTTTTCGGATAATTGCGCTTCCCATTGCCACTCTCTGTTTCTGTCCCCCTGAAAGTGCACTGGGCTTTCTGTCCAACAAATGCTCAATCTCCAAAATTTTTGCCACTTCATGAACTCTTTTTTTAATCTCATCTTTGGGAACTTTTCTGATTTTCAGTGCATAAGCCAGATTTCCATAAACTGTCATATTGGGATAAAGAGCGTAATTCTGAAACACCATAGACATTTCTCTATCCTTTGGTTCACAATAATTACTGAATTCCCCATCTATGTAAAGTTCTCCGTCTGAAATATCCTCAAGTCCCGCTATCATACGAAGCGTTGTGGATTTTCCGCACCCCGATGGACCTACTAAAATCACAAACTCTTTATCCTGAATTTCCAGATTTACATTTCTGACTGCGTACTGCTCGTTTTCATATATTTTTGAAACATTTTTCAATGTAATTTCTGACATCCTGTTTCTCCTTCCCGCCTTAGCAATCTGTGCTTTAGTTTAACGGAAAGAAAAGATATGAACTATCATGTTTTGGAGAAATAAACGTAAAAAAGGTGTAAAACCATTAGAATGTCTAATGACTTTACACCTTCTATTGAATTATGAGATATGTTTTTTAATTTCTGCCACTTCCTGCTTCATTTTTTCCATGTCAGAAATCAAATAATTTACTTTTATCTGATATGCTAGCTGATTGCTCAATACTTGATTGTTTTCATTCAATCGTTCAAATAACTTACAATGACTATCTGCCAATAAAGATATGTTCTTATCTGTTACATTTTCAATGTGAAGCCTTATATCCTTCGTTTCTTCTTTTAATCCCTGAATATCCTCTTTCATATTGACCATATCTTTCTTCATGTCAGACATATCTTTTTTCATATCAGTGATATCTTTTGTAATGGTTTGCAATATTTCAAATATTGCGTCAATCTTCGTATCGTTCATACTGTACCTCCCTAATAACTATAATCATATAGATAATGGAATAAGCTTTAAATGATGCGATATACGATATTGAATAGCTTACCATTGCAGACATTTTAGCACGGGGAGATATGAAAATCCATTGACATTGTTCCCAAAAAAACATTGGTTACAACCTATGGATTTTTGTGTATTTTTCCGAGTAGATTTTATTGTCAAAAACAGGTATACTAAGAGCAAGAAATAAAACACAGGCTCACTTGCTGAGGGAATTATATCGGCTAATCCGGGCACTCCCCTGTTAAAAAAATAATCGTGAACGATTGCCGATAACAAAGACTCTTGGAATTTACTAAGAGTCTTTGTTTAATAAAAAGGAGGTATTATGAATATAACAGACATACAACAATGTGCTGTTTTCTTCCAAAAAAATTATTTAAAAACTTTCTATTTTGTTATTACATATCATGGAAAAAGTTTTATTCTTATTGGTGAAAAATCAAACTTTCCTCACCTAATGGGAATTCAAAATCAAATTTATCATTCAAACGGTTATCGCCGACCACAAAAACTCTTTAATGATATTCTTCATGGTAATGCCATCAGCACAGCAATTATACCACATAACATTTCCCCCACATCTAAAATGTATAAAAAAGCTTTAAATTTTACTAAAAGTACTGATATTTTTTGGAAAAATAGCGGTCCAATAACTATCAATTATAATCCTGCATTAAGCTCCACTAAGCTAAATAATGTGGATATTCTCTTAACTGACATTAACACTGGTTTTAATCTCGCCTTTCGCTCAGGAATTCATTGCCGAATAAATAATATTCTTTACTAATCTTCTATCTCTTTATCCAATAAACTAAAAAAAGAAGACAGCGACTTTTCAGCCCTATCTTCCCTTGTTTTTATCTCTTATTTATCATAATTAAAAATGCTGTGATAATACTTATCTTCCTTATCATTCAAGCCAAATGGTACAATTTTTGACATTCCCATCATATAATCATGAAATTTTTCCTTAAAACTTTTTTTCTTATTTACTACGTTTGCATTTGCTTCCATAGCGATTGCCTCTTTTCCTTTTCAATTAAAATATATTTATCTTTTACAATGCGTATGATAGCACTTTCTGTTTCATTCATCAATATGTCCAATAACACTTCTCCCTTTTGACTTTTCCCACTTCAATGTAGTAATATGCTCAAAATTATTTTTTCTGTTTCAGCCCCTTTTCAGCCTTATTTTTTAGGCATTTTTCTTATTTTTTCTCTTTTGTCTTATCATACTAAAGAGCATTTTGAAATTCTATTTTCTATATTTCTCTATTTTAAGAAAAATATAGAAATTTTAGTTCTATTTTTCCCGTTACCCGCATATCTTGTACTTACTATAAAAAGGCAGGTGCTTATTCTATGTTTTCCTATACGCAGCTTATTAACCCTTCTGTCCCTTTAGCATTTGATTATATACCGACTCACCTTACAACTGCAAAAATCCCCTTTGCCCCCTCCGCCAATGAGGAACGCAAAATGCTGGATATTGACGCTGCCACAGCAGCAAAGGCTTTATTTGAACAGGCTTCCTTAGACCATATTTCTCTCGTAGGTGTTTCCGGATATCGTTCTTATCTAAGTCAAAAGCAATTATATGAAAATGCCTTAAAAAGAAATAGTACGGCTGTGGCAGCTCCGGGAACCAGCGAACACCAAAGCGGTCTTGCCCTTGACGTTTCCTGCCCTTCTTTAAACTTTGAATTAGAAGAAAGCTTCTCTGATACAAAAGAAGGAAAATGGTTAAAAGCACATGCACCCATTCATGGCTTTATCCTACGCTATCCCAAACGAAAAGAGCATATTACCGGATATCCATTTGAGCCATGGCATATTCGGTTTGTAGGCAAAACACTTTCCCTATATCTTTCTCTTACAGGACTTACTTTAGAGGAATATCACGGAATGAAGTTAACACAAACCTTTTAATTCTTCTGCGCACGTGGTATAATATCTGCACAAAGTGCAAAACAAGCTGATTGCACAAAATGCAAAGGAGCGCTATGATATGAGAGCTTTAAATCTGACATTATTGACTGATTTATATGAACTGACTATGATGCAGGGATATTTCAAAAATCCCACAGACCAAATTGTTGTTTTCGATGCCTTTTACAGGAAAAATCCCTGTGGCGGCGGATATGCCATTGCTGCTGGATTGGAGCAAATTATTGAATATGTGCGTGACCTCCATTTCTCCCCGGATGACATCGATTATTTAAAAAGCCTGAAAATTTTCGATACAGACTTTCTGGAATATTTAAGAGGCTTTCATTTCACAGGTGATATTTATGCTGTTCCCGAAGGAACGGTTGTCTTCCCAAGAGAACCTCTCTTAAAAGTAATTGCACCTGTTATGGAAGCTCAGTTAATTGAAACAGCTATTTTAAATCTGCTGAACCATCAAAGTCTGATTGCCACAAAAGCTTCCCGTGTTGTTTACGCAGCAAAAGGCGATGGCATTATGGAATTTGGACTTCGCCGTGCACAAGGACCTGATGCAGGACTCTATGGCGCAAGAGCCGCTGTTATCGGCGGCTGCATCGGTACTTCCAACGTACTTACAGGACAGATGTTCCAAGTTCCTGTAAAAGGAACTCACGCCCACAGTTGGATTATGAGTTTTCCTGACGAATACACAGCATTTAAAACCTATGCCCAGCTTTATCCAAATGCCTGTATTTTATTAGTAGATACTTATGATGTTTTAAATTCCGGTGTCCCTAATGCCATTCGTGTATTTAAAGAAATGAGAGACTCCGGTATTGATTTAAAAGGCTATGGTATTCGCATTGACAGCGGTGACTTGGCATACCTGTCCAAACAAGCTTATAAAATGTTGTCTGACGCCGGTTTTGAAGATGCTATTATTTCCGCTTCCAGCGACCTTGACGAATATTTAATTGAAAGCTTAAAAGCTCAGGGCGCAAAAATCAATTCATGGGGAGTAGGAACAAATCTGATTACCTGTAATGATAATCCGGCTTTTGGCGGTGTTTACAAATTGGCTGCTATTAAGAATAAAGATGATGCTGATTTTATACCGAAAATCAAGCTTTCCGAAAACATTGAAAAAATCACAAATCCGGGAAATAAAACTATTCAAAGAATTTATGATAAGCAAACCGGAAAAATCCGTGCTGATTTAATCTGTATGGAACACGAAGTATTTAATCCTGATGAAGATATGATTATTTTTGATCCTATTGCCACATGGAAAAAGACAAAAATTCCGGGCGGCTCATACACTTTACGAGAGCTTCTCGTACCGGTATTCCTGAAAGGAGAATGTGTTTATACCTCACCTTCCGTCATGGAAATTCAGGAAATCTGTCGCAAAGAGTTAAATACTTTATGGGATGAAACAAGACGTTTTGCCAACCCACAGGAGGTTTATGTAGATTTGTCTGATGAGCTTTATCAAATAAAATCAGACCTTTTAAAAAAAGTCGGACAGGCTTCTATTGAATAAGAAAAAATTTATTAAAAATTCAGCCATAAGCAACCGCTCACATCAACGCACCGCTCTATGGCTGAATTTTATCTATCTTATTTTTACTATTGTTCCATCTGTCTCCCCAGAAATCCTGCTGCTGCCTGTGCCAATTTTGGTTCTGTATCCGTAAACTTACGACCACCCTCTTTTTCCAAAATAATCACTGCACCAACTGCATCTCCCGCACAGGTAATTGTCCATACTACCTGAGACGCATATTCCATTTTGTCTCCCTCGATAATTCTGATAAATTCTTTTTGCTCTGCGGCACAAATATTTTTTCTATCTGAAATCTGTTCTTCCAGTTCTCTGCTAATGGTTTTCTGCTCATATTCTCTCCATCCGTTTCCTGCCGCTGCAATAATCTGATCCTTATCTGCGATACATGCAATACAGCCTGCTGCCTGTGCCAACGCTTCTGTATATTCTTTCGCAAACATATTCAGCTCACCGATAGGAGAATATTTCTTCAAAATAATCTGTCCCTCTCTGTCCGTAAAGATTTCCATTGGGTCGCTTTCTCTTATTCTTAAAGTTCTTCTGATTTCCTTTGGAATTACTACTCGGCCTAAATCATCAATTCTTCTTACAATTCCTGTCGCTTTCATAAAAAAATTCCTCCATCTGTTAAAATTTCCATTTCTGGAAATAGTATCTGTACAGGAAGGAATTTTTATACATTTACTCATCAAATCATGTCAATCGTATCAATCTTTTGGCACGTTTTGATACGATTTTGACTTGATTAACACTTTACAATATTCCCATTCTGTCCTAAAATACCCCATAGAATACAAAATTTTAACCCTATTACCAGAAAGGACGTTTTTTCTATGACTTCCAAACTTTTATTTTTTGATATAGACGGTACACTGATTACAGAAGGTCCCGGAGTTATGCCTGAAAGCACAAAGCTTGCCTTAAAAAAGGCCCGTGACAACGGACATCTTCTCTTTATCAATACCGGAAGAACAAGAACCAGTCTCCCTAAAAAAATAACCGATTTGAATTTTGATGGCTATATCTGCGGCTGCGGCATCAATATTTTTCTTCATGATAAGGAACTTTTCTCTCAAAAACTTACCAATACATTTTGTAAGGAGCTTATATATAAACTGCGTGAACATAAAGTTTCTGTACTTTACGAAGCATCTCATGCTGTTTATTTTGATTATACTCTTGCAAATGCCGAAAAATGGATTGATGCTGCGGAAAAACTTTTCCAAATTAAAGGAGAAAATATTGAAGACATTTTGCACAGTGATACCCTCACTTATGATAAAATCCTCGCAATGCTTCCTCCTACACCGGAAAATGAGGAATTAAAATCTTACTTATCTCAATACTTCCAGTGCATTGACCGCTCTAATAATATGTATGAAATCATTCAAAAAGGCTACTCAAAAGCAAGCGGAATTGACTTTCTTTGCGAACATCTTGGAAAATCTAAAGAAGATTGTTATGTCTTCGGTGACAGTGAAAATGACAGAGCAATGTTAGAAGCTGTTCCAAACAGCATCGCTATGGGAAATGCTTCACAGCCTATTAAAGACGTTTGCTCTTATGTTACTGCTTCGGTTGAAGAAGACGGCATTTATAAAGCTATGGAACATTTTGGACTGATTTAACTTTTTGTTTCATATAACGCAATCTCCTACAAACCAAAAGCAGATAAAATTTCATCCACAAAAGGATTTTATTTTATCTGCTTTATCCACATTCTTTTCTCTTTTTACACATCTTATGCCGGCATAGGCATTACAAAGAAATACATCACAATAAAATGACAAACGCTTCCTCCCATTACAAAGAGATGAAAAATCTCATGAGAACCAAAATTTTTATGGTGGGAATTAAAAATAGGAAGCTTCAGCGCATAAATAATTCCTCCTACTGTATAAATAATTCCTCCTGCCAAAAGCCATCCAAACCCTGCCGGCGAGAGGGAATGTACAATCGGAACAAAAGCAAATACGCACAGCCAGCCCATTCCAATATAAATTACAGAAGAAAACCACTTGGGGCATGTAATCCAGCATGCTTTTACAATAATTCCGATAATTGCCGTAATCCACACAGCAGCACACAGCAACAATCCTGTTTTTCCTTTCAAAACAATCAGACAAACCGGTGTATAACTCCCTGCGATTAAAATAAAAATCATCATGTGGTCCAGCTTGCGGAGTCTGCGGTTTACCTTTTCTGTTGAATTTACCGTATGATAAATCGTACTTGCCGCATATAGTAAAATCATACTCAATATAAAAATACTCATCGCAATAATATGGATATAATCCGGCTCTCTTGCCGCTTTCCAAAGCAGCGGCAGAGCAGCTAAAATCGCCATAATACATCCAATAAAATGGGTAATTGCACTTCCGGGGTCTTTAATTTTCAGTTTCATGTCAGTCACTCCTTTGCTTTTATAAAGATAGTATATGATACTTTTTTCTTTCGAATGCTCTTTTATGGTTTTATTTATCTTTATAAGTAGTTTTTAATACTACTTATTGATATTTATTATACTACACCTTATTTTTTTAAAAATCAAGGAAAAGATTAACTTTTTTATTTTTGCTAATACTATGAAAAGAACTTTTAATTCTGGCATCATCATAAAAAACAATTTCAAAAATATACTTGACTTTTTTGGTTAAGTATATTATATTAAAACAGTAATCATTATTATTATTGTTTTAACACTGGTTTTACCAGATTTCATAGTAAAATTATTTAAATGAAAAGGAGATTATTATTATGAAAAAATTTGTATGTAGTGTATGTGGTTATGTTCATGAAGGCGATGCAGCTCCTGAAAAATGTCCAGTTTGTGGCGTAGGCGCTGAAAAATTTGTAGAACAGTCTGAAGAAAGAAGCTGGGCTGCTGAACACGTTGTAGGTGTTGCTCAGGGCGTTAGCGAAGACATCTTAGCTGATTTAAGAGCAAACTTCGAAGGTGAATGTTCTGAAGTTGGTATGTACTTAGCTATGGCTAGAGTTGCTCACAGAGAAGGATATCCTGAAATCGGTTTATACTGGGAAAAAGCTGCTTGGGAAGAAGCTGAACACGCTGCTAAATTCGCTGAATTATTAGGTGAAGTTGTTACTGACAGCACAAAGAAAAACCTGGAAATGCGTGTTGAAGCTGAAAACGGCGCTACTGCCGGTAAATTTGACTTAGCAAAACGTGCTAAAGCTGCTAACCTTGACGCTATCCATGACACAGTTCATGAAATGGC
>ENA-ORTL01000486-ORTL01000486.1-human-gut-metagenome-genome-assembly--contig:-NODE-486-length-37438-cov-4.07316_pt1 | contig 37438 bp, 34 predicted proteins | sample MGYA00241916_ERZ509196 | MGnify/ENA primary metagenome ERZ509196 (study PRJEB26280, sample SAMEA2338844) | human gut metagenome | biome: human gut; feature: human-associated habitat; material: faeces...
ATTATAATTATTTTTAATAACTGAAAAAAATTTCTCATAAACAACTACTGTGTTCAAAAAATAGATTTTTGTTGATATTAAAAAAATAAGCAATCTTTTTCAGATTACTTACTTAATATGATGTTTTTCATTATAATCTTTTAAAATAAAATTACTAATTAATAAAGTCAAAAGTCCAAATAATTCTTAAGAATAAAAATCCAATTTCATCTTTTGTAAAACCTAAAGAATCAGTCTAGATTATATTTATTATAAATATGAATAGGAAGATAGTTTTTTCCTTTTGGAAGTTCTGTTCCATAAATCAAATGTTCGCATACTTTATGTACACATTCATAACTTTGCATATAAGCACTTTGATCAATGATATAAGTAACTTTCCCCTGTTTTAATGCTTCTTTATTTTGTGGCATTAAGTCAAATCCTAAAATATTGATATCATCATAACCTGTTTGTGCTATAACTTCTCCCGCATTTGCAAGCCATGAATCTACCATGACAATTGTCTTATAGTATTTCTTTGAAAGCATTTCTTTTAAAAGTTTATTTGATATTTCAAGTTTATCTTCTGTATAAATTACATTACTTAATAGAATTTCTGGATATTGTTTCATTGTATCAAGAAATCCATTGATTCTTTGTGATTGTGAATGAATTGTTTTTGAACCAGAAAGAATCGACACATTTTCTCCTGATCTTGTCAGATTATGCGCAAGTCCTGCAAGACAAGTTCCTGCTTTATAATCATCAATTCCAATAAAACCTATTCTATAAGAATCTTCTAAATCAATATTTAAAGTCATAACAGAAATTTTTTTGCAATTTGATTTACTTTTTCTACAATACGTTTTGTTTGTAACCCCGCTATAATTAAAGCATTTACGTTATTTTCTAATTCATCAAGTACATTTAAATATTCTTCTTCGCCTACACCATTAATATGTCTAAAATAAACTAAAATTGGATAATCTCTAAATTGAGAGATTGCTTCTTTCATTCCTGAATGAATCAATTGAAAAAATGGATTTCCTTTTTCAATCATAATCATTCCTATTGTAAGTGGTGTTTTAGAAACAGCTAAAGCTCTTCCTAACATATTTGGATGATAATCATTTTCATCCATAATATCACGTATTCTCTTTTCTACTTCGGGAGCAACGCGTCCTCGTTGATGAATAACACGATCAACGGTTCCTCTAGAAACACCTGCAAGTTTTGCGATTTGTGTAATTGTAATACTCATAGAATTTTTTCTTTTTAGTGAATATAAAATAGTGGGATTGTTTCAATAACAACCCCAACTATCTCACTTCAATTATTCAAACTCAATTGTTCCTGGTGGCTTACTTGTAATATCATACATTACTCTGTTTACCCCACGAACTTCGTTTATAATACGTGACATGACTTTATTTAATACTTCATAAGGAATTTCTGCAGCTTCTGCTGTCATGAAATCGATAGTATTAACCGCACGTAAGGCGATTGCATAATCATAAGTTCTTTCATCACCCATAACTCCTACAGAACGCATATTTGTAAGAGCAGCAAAGTATTGACCAATAGAACGATCAAGTCCAGCATTTGCAATTTCTTCTCTATAGATTGCATCTGCATCTTGTACGATTTTTACTTTTTCAGCATTGACTTCACCAATGATACGAATACCAAGACCTGGTCCTGGAAATGGTTGTCTAAATACTAAGTATTCAGGAATTCCTAATTCTAAACCAACTTTACGTACTTCATCTTTGAATAAATCACGTAATGGTTCGATGATTTCTTTAAAGTCAACATGATCTGGTAATCCACCAACATTATGATGTGATTTGATAACGGCAGATTCTCCACCAAGACCACTTTCAACAACATCTGGATAAATTGTTCCTTGTACTAAGAAATCAACTGCTCCAATTTTCTTTGCTTCTTCTTCAAAAACACGAATAAATTCTTCACCAATGATTTTACGTTTAGCTTCCGGTTCAGTAACACCTTTTAACTTTTCATAATATCTTTCTTGTGCATTTACTCTAATGAAATTTAATTCATAATTTCCATCAGGCCCAAAGACAGCTTCTACTTCATCCCCTTCGTTTTTACGAAGTAAACCATGATCTACAAAGACACAAGTTAATTGATTACCAATGGCTTTAGAAAGTAAAACGGCTGCAACAGATGAGTCAACACCACCTGATAAAGCACATAATACTTTACCATTACCAACTTTTTCTTTGATTGCTTTGATTTGTTCTTCAACGAAAGAATCCATGCGCCAATCACCAGCACAGTTACATACATCTAATACGAAATTAGAAAGCATTGTTTTACCATATTCACTATGTAAAACTTCTGGATGGAACTGAATCGCATATAAATCTTTTTCTTTATCTTCACAAGATGCTACTGGGCAATCTTTTGTATGTGTTGTAATTTCAAAACCAGGTGCAATTTTTGAAATATAATCAAAATGTGACATCCAAACTGTAGATGTTTCAGGAACACCTTTTAAAATTTTAGATTTTGGTTGATCAACTAATAAAATTGATTTACCATATTCTCTTACATCTGCTCTTTCAACTTTTCCACCTAAAACATGTTGCATTAATTGAGCACCATAACATAAACCTAATACAGGAATACCTAATTCAAATAATTCTTTAGAATAAGTTGGTGAATCTGCTAAATAACAACTATTTGGTCCACCTGTTAAAATGATTCCTTTAGGATTCATTTCTTTAATTTTTTCTAAAGGTGTTTTATAAGAATAGATTTCACAATAAACATTGCATTCACGAACACGACGCGCAACTAATTGATTATATTGCCCACCGAAATCCATGACAATGACTAATTCTCTTTTCATGAAAGACCTCCTTTATTAAAATTTAATATCTTTTAAAACAACTGTTTGTTCTCTATCTGGTCCAACACTGAACATTCTTACTGGACAATGAACAAGTTCTTCGATTTTACGAATATAATTTTGACAATTTACTGGTAATTCTTCAAAAGATTTTACATGTGTAATATCTTCTTTCCATCCTGGTAATTCTTCATAAACAGGTTCACATCTTTCAATATCTTTAACAGTTGCAGGTAAACCATAAATTTCTTTACCATCTAATTTATAAGCTTTACAGATTTTAATTGTATCAAATCCACTCATAACATCTAATAACATTAATGAAATACCTGTTAAAGAAGACATTCTTCTTGATTGATTAACAACTACTGCATCAAACCAACCAGTTCTTCTTGGACGTTCAGTTACAGTACCATATTCATGTCCTCTTTCTCTAATTAAATCACCTGTAGCATCATTTAATTCAGTTGGGAATGGTCCTGATCCAACACGAGTTGTATAAGCTTTAATAATTCCAATTGCTTCTTTGATATATAAAGGTCCAATACCAGCCCCTTCAGATACCCCATTAGCTCCTGGATGTGATGATGTAACAAATGGATAAGTACCATAATCAATATCTAACATAGCTCCTTGAGCTCCTTCAAATAAAACCTTTTTATCTTCTTGTAAATATTGATCTAATAACATACCTGTATCACAAACTAAAGGCTTAATAATTTTAGCGTATTCTTTGTATTCTTCAAAAATTTCTTCTACAGTAAACATGTCTTTTAATTCAGGATATTCTGCAACTTTCATTGGGAAAGTTTCTTTTAATCTTTCTAAGAATAATTCTTCATCAATGAATTCTCCCATTCGAATACCAATACGACTATATTTGTCTACATAAGCAGGTCCAATACCTCTTTTTGTAGTTCCAATACTTTTATCACCTTTTCTCTTTTCTTGTAATTCATCAATTTCAAGATGATAAGGTAAAATCACATGACAACGATCAGAAATTCTGATTTTGCTTGTATCAATACCACCGTCATTTAAATATTTCACTTCTTCTAAAAATGCTTTAGGATTAACAACCATCCCATTTCCCATAATTACTTCATGCCCAGAGAAAATACCTGATGGTATTAATTTCAAAGCAAATTTCTTACCACCATAAACAATGGTATGACCTGCATTGTTACCTCCAGCATAACGACATACAACATCTGCTTTTTGTGCAAGATAATCGGTAACTTTTCCTTTACCTTCATCTCCCCAGCCATAATTCATTTCCACCTTTCTATCATTGGCTTTTTCATACATTTTTATTATATGCTATATTTTAATATAAGTAAAATTAATATATAATATATTTGATATAAGGAGTACTAATATGATAAAACTAGAACAATATAAGATATTTAACGAAGCGGCTTCTACCCTATCTTTTTCAAAAGCAGCCAAAAATTTATTCATTTCCCAATCCGCTGTTTCTCAAACAATTCATGCTTTAGAAAAAGAACTCAACACTCAACTCTTCATTCGTTTAAACAAAGGTGTTACTCTTACTAAAGAAGGTATGCTCCTTCATAAAAACATTACTGAAGCCCTTGCTTTAATTACCAGTGTTGAAAATGAACTTTCTCATTATAATGAATTACTTTCAGGACAGTTAAATATTGGTGCTGGTGATTCAATTTGTGAAAATTACTTAATTGACCTATTAAAACGATTTCATCATCTTTATCCAACAATCAAAATCAATGTTGTCAATGGAACTTCTATTGAAACAGTTGAACATTTAAAAAATGGAACGATTGATCTTGCCTTTATCAATCTTCCCTATGATGATGAAAGTTTAGTTTTAAAAGAATGTTTGACCATACATGATATCTTTATTTCCAAAAAAAAAGATGAACATTTGTATACCTATCAAGAAATCTCAAAAAAGAATCTTATTCTTTTAGAAAAATCAAGTAATTCTAGAAATTATATTGATAAATATTTTGCGAAACATGGTATTTTATTAAAACCCGAAATGGAACTCGGAGCACATCATCTTTTATTAGAATTTACCCATGCTAATTTAGGAAATGCTTGTGTTGTCAAAGAGTTTTCTCATGATTTTTTAGATAAAAATAAAGTTTATGAGTTAAAACTCAAAAAGCCTCTTCCTTCAAGAAGCATCGGTTATGGCTATCTTAAAAGAAGAAGCTTATCACAAGCTACTTTAAAATTTATCGAATTAATTGATCAATTTGATAAATCAATTTAGATTCAAGTTTAGATAAAGAAAGACTTGCTTTAACAAGTAAAGGAATATCGAAAGATATTTCTTTTTCTTTGTATTTTAATAACACATGAACAATTTCTCCAAGAGCATGTTCTTTTAACGTTAAATGAATAAAAACAGGTCCTCCATTATTAATAAAATAATCACTTAAAGAAAAATCACATTCATTTAAAATCGTAAAACCATTAATCTTTTTCATCACTTCTTCAAATAAATTAGGATTTTCAACAAGATAATCCTTTAATCTTTCTTCAATCAATTCTTTTGTTTCTTTCACTAAAACATCTGCTTCATCTTGATGTTTTGCTTTAACTCCTAAACGAATTCTTACATACTCTTCAGAAGCATACAAAGCAATAGAAATATCTTTTTGACTTTGAACAATATCATCAATCAAAGTAGCTGCTGCCGATTCACCAACACCTTGAGTTAAAATATCATACGTATAGATTTTAGCTTGACGATATTTTTCTAAATAAGGTTGAAGTTGATGATCAACAACATATGTCATTTCTTTTGGTGGTCCAGGAAGATTAACAATCATTTTTTTATCTTTAGACATCACACAACCATTGGCTGTTCCAATAGGATTATCTAAAACATAACAATCTTTTGGAAAATAAGCTTGTTTAAAGTTATTATCCGTCACTTGATCTAGTTGTGATACAAAGCAACATTTATCATTCACTTTTTTGGCTTCTGCTTCATTAAAAATCATTTCTAATCCTAAATATTTTGCAGATAATTCTTTTGTAAGATCATCTTCAGTTGGTCCTAGCCCACCTGTAGTAATAACACAATCACATCCTCTATTAAAAGCAATATTTAAACAATCTAAAAATCTTTGTGGATTATCACCTACCACCGTTTGAAAGAAAACATTAAAACCTAATTCCTTACACATTTTTTGTAAATAAGTTGCATTTGTATTGACAATTTCTCCAAGTAATAACTCTGTTCCAACGTTAATAATTTCTACATTCATAACCGTCCTCCTTTACAAAAAAAGAAGCGTAAAACACTTCTAAATTAATGAAAATCCTAAAAAACTAACCACCATCATAATTACACCAGCAAGTAAAACTCCTAGCATAACAGCAATCGTTGTTGATTTAAAATCCATATCTAAAATACTAGCTGCAAGTGTTCCTGTCCATGCACCTGTCCCTGGAAGTGGAATTCCTACAAATAATAATAAAGCAACAAAAGTACTTCTTCCTACTTTTTCTTGAAGTTTTTTTCCACCTCTTTCACCTTTGTCTAAACACCAAGTGAAAAATTTACCAATAACTGGTTTATCGCAACCCCATACTAAAACCTTTCTAGCAAATAAGTAAATAAAAGGTACAGGTACCATATTAGCAAGAATACAAACAATATAAGATGGAATAATTGGTAATCCTAATCCTTGAGAAACAGGAATTGCTCCTCTAAGTTCAATTAAAGGTACCATTGATATTAATGCAATATATAAATAATTCATCTAAAATCTCCTTTTTAACATTCTCATTATAACAAACCAAACGGATTTGACAACATCCTTTTATTTTCTACGATATGCAACTTGGTTAAAAGTATACTTGTCTACACGATAATAAGTATACCCATATTCAATACATTTACCATTATGTAAGCATGTAATCGATAAAACTCTGAGCAAAGGTGTCACTGGATCGACTTGTAAATATTTTCCTAGTTCTTCACCCGCTAAAACCGCATCAATTTGTTGATCGGAAAAAGCAATATGTAAATTGAGATCATTTTCAAAATGATTAAATAAAGATGTACTTGATACTTCTAAAGGAATATCTCCTGTTAAATCATAATTACAGTAATCATCTTCAAAACATAAAGGCTCTCCGTTTACAAGTCTTACACGTTTAACGTGCCATACTTTATTATCTTCTAAAGCCATTTCTTTTTTCATTAAATCTGTAGCTTCTTCAAGTTCATTTAAAACAACATGACTTGTACAATCTTCTTTTTTCTTAGCACAGTCTTCTGTAACACTGTTTAATCCATCAAAACTTTTAAATCTGGATTTTTTACAAACAAATGAGCCAACTTTAGGAACAGAATAGATTATGTTTTCATTGATTAAATCTGTTAAAGCTTGGCGCACTGTCATTCGGGTAACACCAAAAAGTTCACATAAAGCATGTTCACTTTCAATTTGTTCATTTTCATTATATTTTTCATCTTCAATATTTTGAATAATATATTCTTTAATTTTGACATATTGTGGTTTTCTTTTCACCATAACATCATCCCCTCGGCTTGTACTATACCATATATAAACATGTTTTGAAAAGAAAAAGAAGCAAATTTCTTTGCTTCTAAATTTCGCTACCTTCAAATTGTGATTGATAAAGTGAGGCGTAGAATCCACCTTTTTCTAACAATTCATCATGATTACCAATTTCTACAATATCGCCATCTTTCATGACAATGATTGTATTAGCATCACGAATCGTTGATAGACGGTGTGCAATAACAAAGCTTGTACGTCCTTCCATTAGTTTTTCCATACCCTTTTGAATAAGCACTTCTGTACGTGTATCAACTGAAGAAGTTGCTTCATCTAAAATAAGAATTTTAGGATCTTTTAGAAACGCTCTAGCAATCGTTAATAATTGTTTTTGTCCTTGTGAAATATTTGATGTTTCTTCATCAAGAACCGTATCATAACCATCTTCTAAGGTATTGACAAAATGATCTACATACGCCATTTCACAGGCATTTTTTACTTCTTCATCACTGGCATCTAATTTACCATACATCAAGTTTTCCTTAATTGTTCCATGAAAAAGCCATGTATCTTGTAAAACCATTCCAAACAAACTTCTTAAATCATGTCTTGAAAAATCTTTAATATCATGACCATCGATCATAATTGAACCTTTATTTAATTCATAAAAGCGCATCAACAATTTAACAATCGTTGTTTTTCCTGCTCCTGTTGGACCAACAATAGCGACTGTTTGTCCAGCATGAACATGCATATTGAAATCATGAATAATTGTTTTTTCTGGAAGATAACCAAAATTAACTTGATTGAAAGTAACTGAACCATGTAATTTTTCAACTTCATCTGTTTCAATTTTAACTGTTTCAGGTTCTAATTCTTCTTCCTCTAAGAATTCAAAAACACGTTCCGCAGCGGCTGCTGTACTTTGTAACATATTCATTGTTTGAGCAAGTTGGGCAATTGGTTGATTGAATTGGCGTACATATTGGATAAAGGCTTGAATATCACCAATCGTAATCGTATTACCCCCTGCTAAAAAACCACCTAATAAACAAACACTTACATATCCTAAGTTTCCTACAAAGTTACTTAAAGGTTGCATTAAACCTGATAAAAATTGAGATTTCCATGCTGAATCATAAAGCGCATCATTATATTCATTAAAAGTTTTAACAGAATCTTCTTCCCCATTAAATGCTTTGACAACATCATGAGCACCATACATTTCTTCAATATGACCATTGACATCCCCTAAACTTTTTTGTTGTCTACTAAAATACTTTTGTGAATGTTTCATAACAAACATAATAAGTAACATCGAAAGTGGTAAAACAAGTACCGCAATCAAAGTCATCTTTACTGAAATCGTAAGCATCATAATAAAGATTCCAACAACTGTAACAGAAGATGTAATCACTTGCGATAAACTTTGATTGAGTGATTGTGCAATTGTATCAATATCATTGGTTACTCTACTTAAAGTGTCTCCACTAGAATGTCTATCAAAATAACTTAAAGGCATTCTTGACATCTTCTTAGATAAAGAGCTTCTTAAATCATAAGCAACTTTTTGTGAAATCGAAGATGTAATAAATCCTTGAATAAAACTAAAGAGTGCACTGACAAGATAGAAACCAACAAGAATCAAACAGATCATACCAATATAATCAAAATCAATTCCTCCTGTATTACTTACCTTGGCCATAATTCCTTCAGATAATTTATCTGTTGCTTTAGCAAGAATCTTTGGTCCTACAATTGTAAAAATCGTTGATCCTACCGCAAAAATAATAACAACCGCTAATTTAAAATAATAAGGTTTTAAATAAACAAATAATTTCTTTAATGTTCCTTTAAAATTCTTGGCTTTTTCACCATTACCTCTCATTCCATGACCCATTGGTCCACGAGGCCCTTGTCTTCTTCTTTCATTACTCATGACTTAGTTCCTCCTTAGATAATTGAGAATAGGCAATTTCTTGATAAACCTGACATGATTTCATTAATTCCTCATGTGTCCCTTTACCAACAATTCTTCCTTCATCAAGGACAATGATTTGGTCTGCATCCATAATAGAAGCAATACGTTGTCCTACTAATAAAACTGTACTTTTTGTCTTTTTAACAAGTTGATTTAATTCTTGACGAAGTTTAGCATCTGTTTTGAAATCAAGTGCTGAAAAACTATCATCAAAAATATAAATATCTGGATTTTTCGCAATAGCTCGAGCAATCGCAAGTCTTTGTTTTTGACCACCAGAAACGTTTGTTCCACCTTGTGAAATTTCCATATCAAAACGTTCTTCTTTTTGATCAATAAATTCTTTTGCTTGAGCAATTCGAATCACTTCTTCTAATTCTTCATCTGTTGCCTCTGGTGCACCATATTTTAAATTAGAACGAATTGTTCCAGAAAATAAGTTTCCTTTTTGAGGAACAAGTCCAATACGATCACGTAATTCATGTTGTGTCATCTCACGAACATCAACCCCTGCAACCTTAATATTTCCTTCACTGACTTCATAAAAACGAGGTACTAAATTAATAAGTGTTGATTTTCCTGAACCAGTAGAGCCAATAAAAGCTGTTGTTTGTCCTGGTTTAGCAACAAAATCAATATCTTTTAAAACCGGTTCACTTGCCCCTGGATAAGCAAATGAAACATGATTAAATTCAACAAGTCCTTTTTTACTTTCATCTAAAGCAATTGGATTTGTAGGATCTTGAATTGTTGGCTTAGTTTCAATAATTTCATAAACACGATTAGCAGCAACACTGGCACGAGGTAACATAATAGCAATCATTGCAATCATTAAAAAGGCCATAATAATTTGCATTGCATATTGCATAAAAGCCATCATTTGTCCAATTGCTAAATTACCTAAATCGATTTGTTTAGAACCATAATAGACAATTACTAAAGTAACGACATTAAAGATAAACATCATAATTGGCATAATAGAAGCCATTGATCTATTAACAAATAAGTTTAAATTTGTAACATCTTTGTTGGCTTTATCAAAACGATCTTCACTATGTTTTTCGTTACCAAAAGCACGAATAACAAGCATTCCTGATAAATTTTCACGCATTGTGAGATTTAAACGGTCAATTAAATTTTGAATAATTTTGAATTTTGGCATAACTACAGCAAACGCAACCGCCATCACACCAAAAATAACAAGAATAACAACTGCAATGATCCATGTCATTGATGGTGATTCTTTTAAAACTTTAATTAAAGCCCCAATACCAATAATTGGTGCAAAACATACAATACGTAAAAGCATCATTGTCACCATTTGTACTTGAGTAATATCATTTGTTGTACGGGTAATTAATGAAGCTGTAGAAAAATGATTGAATTCTTCATTGGAAAAACTTTCAACTTTTTCAAAGACATCTTTTCTTAAAGCACGAGCAACTCCAGCCCCAACTTTTGTCGCAAAGAAAGCAACTGAAATTGCAGCCACTGTTCCAAGTAAAGCAATTCCTAACATCTTTAAACCTGTTTTAAAAATATAATCGGTTTGTACTTTGTCAATGTCAGCACCTAATTTTTTATATTCTGCTTTAACACCATTACCAGCAGCAATTTTTAAAGTACTTTCTCCCATGGTATCCATCTTTTTATCAATGTCTTCAAACATCTTTGCTTTTTGACTTTCATCCATAAAAGAAATAGCGTCATAAATCGTCATATTTGGAGGTAATTGTCCAAATTTTTCTTGATACTCTTTACTAGAAGTATCCATACTATCAAGCGAAGTAATAATTAACATCGGTTTCATTAAAATATCTTCTAATTCACTTTCTTCATCACTTGATAAATCTTTCAATTGATAAACTGTTTTTCCTTTAGCCTTAGGAAATGTATCAATGATATCTTGATTGACTTTACTAACTTTTTTATAATCTTTTTTTACTGTTTTTTGATCCTTTTGATCAACAAACAATAATAAATGTTGATAAGTTTCTTCCGTTAAAACATCTGAAACAGGTGAAGCAAATCCCCCTGCTTGAATTCCCACTGAAACAATATCACTCATATAATCTGGTAAAGTTAATTCAGTTTGTGCTTGTACAAACAATAAACAAATACAAGCAAGAATTAAATACCAGAATTTCTTTAAATATCCTTTAATCTTGAACATCTAACTCCTCCTTCATTAAACGAATATTCTTTTCAAAGATTTGACAATACGTTTTCATTCTATCTAAATCTTCTTTATTTATTCCTCCAAATAAGCGTGTTGTAAACATTTTCATGCCATCTTTACAACTTTTAATTTCATTTTTTCCCTTTTCTGTAATATGTAATGAGACATTTCTTTTATCATGTCTACTTACAACTTTTTCAATAAAACCCGCCTTTTCTAAACGTTGTAATCTTACTGATAATGTAGCTGGTGTAATTTTTAAACGTTCTGCAAGTATTTTTTGATTCGGATGATCAAAATGATCAATAAGACCTAACAAATAACACTGATCAGCAGATAATCCTTCCCTATTGCTTTTTTTACTAGTAAGTTCTTGAATATTTTTATGGAGAGATTTAAATTGTAAAAAGATTTCTTTAATATCCTCAAATTCCAATAGATCCATAAGACACCTCCTATTAGTTAGTATACTAAACATTATAGTTAGCGCACTAATCAATGTCAATATATTTAGTACGCTAATTATTTTTTTATAAAAAAAAGGAGTCTTAACTCCTTACTTGTCCATTTCCATAAATCATATATTTTGTAGAAGTAATTTCCTGTAAACCAAGTGGGCCTCTAGCATGAAGCTTTTGTGTAGAAATACCCACTTCTGCCCCAAAACCAAACTGTCCCCCATCACTAAAACGTGTAGAAGCATTATGATAAACACAAGCCGAATCTAAAGACTCCATGAAATATTTTGCTGTTTCTTTATTTTCGGTAATAATCGATTCTGAATGTTTTGTTGAATAGTTATAAATATGTTCAATCGCTTCTTCAATATCATCTACAACTTTTATATTACAAATATAATCATCATATTCTGTAGCATAACTTTTTTCAGTAGCTTCTAAACAATCAATGATTTTTCTTGTTTTTTCATCACCATAGATTTGTACATTTTTAAATATTTCTTGAAGTTTTGGTAAAAATTCTTGAGCTACTTTTTGATGAACAAGAATCGTTTCAATTGCATTACATACAGATGGTCTTTGGATCTTTGCATTTTTTGCAATTTCTAAAGCCATATCAAGACTAGCATCTTGATCAACATAAAGATGACAAATTCCTGCTCCTGTTTCAATTACTGGAACAGTTGCATTTTTAACAACATATTGAATAAGCCCTGCACTTCCACGAGGAATAATGACATCCACATAATCATGGGCTTGAATTAAATCTAAAGTTTCTTCACGCTTTTTTGTTTCAATAAGAGTAACCGTATGTGTTGGTAAAACATCTTGAATAGCCTCATTTATAATTTGAACTAAGATACGATTTGAATGAATGGCTTCTTTACCACCTTTTAAAACACAAACATTGTTTGTTTTAATACATAAACTGGCAATATCTACTGTTACATTAGGTCTTGATTCATAAATTACCCCAATCACTCCTAAAGGAATTCTGATTTGTTGAATCACTAAACCATTGGGTCTTTTAATTTCTCTTACAAGAGTTCCAATAGGATCTTGTAAATCAATTACTTTTAAAATATCTTTTGCCATCGCTTCAATACGTTCTTTATTTAATAATAAACGATCAACCATCGATTCTTTAATACCATTATTTTTAGCTTCTGCAATATCTTTTTGATTTTCTTGAATAATCAATTCACTTTTTTGAATTAATGCCTCAGAAATATTTTTTAAAGCTTTATTTTTTACTTCTGGTTTAACATTTTGCATAAAACGACATGCTTTTTTAGCTTCTTTAAGTTGTTCCTTAATCATAATTTCACCCCCTTATTAATGACTAGATTATCTGCATGAATCACTTCATCATAATCTTTATAATGTAAAATACTTTCTATTTCATTACTATGATGATCTTTAATCAATTTTAACTCATCACTTGAATAATTCGTAATACCTCTAGCAATGAGTTGTCCTTTAAAAGAAAGAACATCAATGACACTACCTTGCATAAATGAACCTTCAACTTCTTTGATTCCTTTAGGTAGTAAACTTGTATGTGTTTTTAAAGCCTCACATGCACCATCATCAACAATGACTTTTCCCTTAGGAGAACTACGATACATGATCCAATGATCTCTAGCACTTAAAGTACGCCCCGCTTTTCCACTAAAATATGTTCCAATTTGTTTTCCTTCTAATAAATCAATAAGAGCTGTTTCATTATTGCCATTAACGATGGCCATATCTCCTCCATAATCATTAACGATTTTTGCAGCACGTAATTTTGTCACCATCCCACCTGTACCAAATTGACTACTTGAATCTTTCGCATAGTTCATAATTTTATCATCCACAAGTTCAATATCACTTAATAATTTTGCATTGGAATTGGTATGAGGATTATCATTATAAAGTCCATCAATATCTGAAACTAAAACAAGTAATTGTGCATCCACAATAGGTAATAGTAAGGCAGATAATGTATCATTATCTCCTACTTTGATTTCATCTACCGCTAATGTATCATTTTCATTAATAATAGGAATCGCATCATAATCTAAAATAGAAGATAAAGCATAGCTTAAATTCATCAAACGTTTACGATGATCAAAATCATCATGATTTAATAAAATCTGTGCACATTTTAAATGAAACAATGAAAATAAATCTTCATAAATTTGCATCAAATGAGCTTGTCCAATAGCCGCAAGTGCTTGTTTTTTAGAAATTTCTTTAGGTTTTTCACTTAAATTTAAAACACCCATTCCTGAAGAAATCGCTCCTGATGAAACAAGTGTTACTTTTAACCCTTTACGTTTTAAAATAGCTATTTGTTGGATGAGTTTTAAAATTCTTTCTTTATCTAGTTGTCCATCTTCATTACACAAAGAAGTCGAACCAATCTTTATAATAACATGTTTGACATGTTCTAAATTTCTCATGTTTACACCTACTTTTCATTTTTTCTTATTATACAGAAAAGAACGGCAATTGACAACAAATGAATACATTTGAAACACTTTTAGCGAATACATTTGAAACACTTTTATAGCTATAATAATTTTTTATTATTATCTTTCATATATCTAGATAAATGATAAAATAGAACATATTATTAAGGGGGAAAAATTAAAATGAATCTCATTATTCCAGAAAAATATGATCCTGTGTTATCTTTAAGACAAACACAAGAAGCAATTAAATACATAAGGGATACATTTCAAAAAGAATTTGGAAGAGCTTTAATGTTAGAAAGAATTTCAGCACCTCTTTTTGTCCAAAAAAGCAGTGGTTTAAATGATAACTTAAATGGTGTTGAAAAACCTGTTTCTTTCCAAATCAGTTGTTTTGAAAACGATGATATTGAAGTCGTTCATTCTCTTGCTAAATGGAAAAGAATGGCACTTAAAAAATATGGTTTTGGTGTTCGTGAAGGACTTTATACAAATATGAACGCTATTAGAAAAGATGAAGAAGTTGATAACCTACATTCTTACTATGTTGATCAATGGGATTGGGAGCGTGTCATCGAAAAAGAAGATCGCAATATTACAACATTAAAAAATCATGTTAAAAAGATTTTTAAAGTCATTAAACATATGGAACATGAAGTTTGGTATAAATACCCTCATGTTGTTAATCGTTTACCAGATCGTGTTCATTTCATTACTGCACAAGAATTAGAAAATCAATATCCTGATTTAGCAGCTAAAGAAAGAGAAAATAAAATTTGTAAAGAATTCGGGTGTGTCTTTGTTATGCAAATCGGTAATGTTTTACAAAGTGGACAAAAGCATGATGGACGTGCACCAGACTATGATGATTGGAAACTCAATGGTGACTTGTTATTCTGGTACGAACCATTACAATGTGCCTTAGAAATCTCATCAATGGGTATCCGTGTGGATGAAGATTCTTTAGTTGAACAATTAAAGAAAGAAAACTGTGAAGATCGTTTAAATCTTCCATATCATCAAGCCATCGTGAATAAAGAATTACCTTACACTATCGGTGGTGGTATTGGTCAATCAAGACTTTGTATGTTACTTTTAAATCGTGCTCATATTGGTGAAGTACAAGCAAGTATTTGGCCTCAAGAAATGATTGATGAATGTGAAAAAAATAATATTCATTTATTATAAAAAAATCTATCCATGCGATAGATTTTTTATGTCTAAATAAATAATAAAGGATTCCTACAAAAATAAGGAATCCTAAAATAAAGAAAGCAAATAACCCACTTATAACTCCACAAAGTAAGACTGTCATCAATAATATGATTATAATATAAACTAAAAGAAATATTTTTTAAATTTCCTACCATTTCCTTTAGGAAATGTACTCTTTGTTTCTTTTTTTATCTCTTGTTTAAAATCATCAACAACTTGTTTGTTTTGTTTTTGTTGTTTTATCTTCAAAATGAATAATTACTTTTTCTTCTTTCATAGTTTTTCTCAAAAAAAAGAATTATAGCTTAAAGCTATAATTCTAATGTATCACTCTTTTTATATCATAAATTCCTTGAATACGTTCAAGATTAGCAATTGCACGATTTAAATGTTCAGCATCATCAACACCAATCTTTAATTTAATTAAAGCTCTACCATCATCTGATGCATCCGCATGAATATTTAAAATATTGATTTTCATTTGTCCTAAAACCGTAATAATATCATTTAATAAATTTGTACGATCTAAGCCATCAATTTGTAAATCAGCATCAAATTTCAAATTAGAAAGTGATGCAAAATCCCAATAAACATCAATTAAACGGCTTTGAATTTCTTTTTGTTTAATATTTGGACAATCCACACGATGAACTTTGATTCCTTGTCCTTGTGAAACATAACCAGTAATTTGATCTCCTGGAATTGGATTACAACATTTAGATAATTGTATTTTTAATCCTGAAACACCTTTAACAACAACTCCATTATTAGATGTCGTTTTTTCTAATTTTTCTTTTTGTTCATTATTTCTTTGTAAGATTTTAGATAAGTTATCAAAGAAACCTGTTTTCTTTGGATTTACTTTTTCTAAAAGTGTCGCTACTGAAAGATTTTTCTTTCCAATAAAATAGAAAATATCATCTAAACTTCTTGCTCCAAAAGCACCTAAATATGTTTTGTAAGTTTCTGGATCCAAGAATTTCTTTTCATCAAGTCCACGTTTTTTGATTTCATCTTTTAAGATTTTCTTACCATCTTCAATCGTATCTTTCTTAGTTTCAGCTTCTTTTTTAGCGAGGAAAGTACGAATTTTATTACGAGCTCCTGCGGTTCTTACAAATTTCAACCAATCTTCACTTGGTCCAGCGGATTGTTTGTTGGTTTTGATTTCACAAACATCCCCTGTATTTAATTTTGTATCGATAGGCACCATGACATTATTGACAATCGCACCAACTGTATGATGTCCTACTTCTGTATGAATACGATAAGCAAAATCAACTGGTGTTGAACCGTTAGGAAGTTCAACAATTTTTCCTTGTGGCGTTAAAACATAAACATTGGCTTCAAAAATATCACGAGAAATGGAGTCATAATATTCTTTGGCATCGCCATCTTTGATATCATCTGACAAAGAAATAAATTCTCGTAACCATTGAAGTTTTTCTCCAATTTCTTTTTGTTCCGCTTTGGCAGAATAACCTTTGCCTTCTTTATAACGCCAATGAGCAGCAACCCCAAGTTCAGCAAGCTCATCCATTTCTTCAGTACGAATTTGGATTTCAAAAGTATTACCATCTTCACCAATAACAGAAGTATGAAGTGATTGATACATATTTGGTTTAGGCATAGCAATATAATCTTTAAAACGTCCTGGAATTGGACGATAATGATCATGAATCAATCCTAAAACACTATAACAATCAAGTTTATTTTGTAAAATAATACGGAGTGCATAAAGATCATAAAGTTCATCAAAACGTTTATGTTTTTTAAACATCTTCTTATAAATACTATAGATAGATTTCGCACGACCTAAAATACGATATTGATAATGATTTTCCTTTAATAAGTTTTCAACTTCTTCCATCATCTTCGCCACAGATTCTTTTCGCTCATCTTGTTTTGTTTGAAGAAGTCTCGCAATATCATGATAAGCAATTGGATCTAAATAAGATAAAGAAAGATCTTCCAATTCTGTTTTAATATCGCTCAACCCTAAACGATGAGCAATCGGTGTATAGACTTCTAAAGTTTCTCGAGAAATACGTTTTTGTTTTTCTGGGGGCATGAATTGTAATGTACGCATATTGTGTAAACGATCGGCAAATTTGATCAAGATAACACGTATATCTTTAGCCATCGCAATATAGATTTTACGATGATTTTCAGCATATACATCTGCTTCATCTTTAAATGGCATTTTAGAAATCTTCGTAACACCTTCAACAAGGGTCGTTACTTCTTCTCCAAATTCTTTCACCATTTCTTCACGTGATACATCACAATCTTCCATGACATCGTGTAAAAGACCCGCTGTAATGGTAAGTGGTCCTGTTTGTAATGTTGATAAAATATAAGCAACCCAAATCAAATGAATTGTATAAGGTTCTCCACTTTTACGTTTTTGTCCTTCGTGTTTAACCATGATATAATCATAAGCTTTTTTAATAAGCTTCATATCATCTTCATTGGTAATATAGCGTCTACATGATTCATAGACATCTTCTATAGTGACTTTATCTCCAGCTTTTTTAAACTCTTTCATATTATAACCCCCTCATATGATAAAAGAGAGTTTCCTCTCTTTTATTTAATAAGTTAATACTGAATAGACATTATAGTCTTTTAATTTTTCTCTACCTTTTAGAGCTTCAAGTTCAATTAAAAAGGCAATTCCTACAACTTTACCACCAAGTTGTTCAACAAGTTGAATAGTTGCTTCAACTGTTCCACCTGTAGCAAGTAAATCATCAATAATAACAACATTTTCACCAGGTTTGATACTATCGGCATGAATATGAACTTCATTTTTTCCATATTCTAAATCATAACTTGCTGAAACTGTTTCTCTTGGTAATTTTCCTGGTTTTCTAACAGGTACAAACCCTGCATTTACTTTGTAAGCAACAGGACATCCAAATAAAAAACCTCTTGCTTCAGGACCAGCAACAACATCTACTTGAACTCCAAGTCCATCGATCCATTTAGCGAATGTGTCAATTGATTCTTTATAAGCTTCTTTATCTTTTAATAAAGGTGTTACATCTCTAAAGATAATTCCTTCTTCAGGGAAATCTTTAATATCTTCAATATATTTTTTAAAGTCCATTTTATGTACTCCTCCTATTTCTATTATAACAAACTTTTATTATCAAGGAAACTATTTCATATCCTCTATAATCATATTTATTGATTCTGTATTTAAATATTTATTAATTTTTAAAGTTCCTATTAAAGAAATTGTCTTTTTTTGTTGTAATTGCTCAATTTCATTCGAACAATTAAAATAAAGTGCTTGTAAATTACCTTTATTTAAAGGAATATCGAAACGTAAATGTTTCCCATCAGATAATACACGACTGGTAAAATTCGTAATATCTTTTAAAACAAATTTCATTTCTTCATTACATTGACCATACGGCTCTAACAACTCTAATTCTTTAACAGCTGGTAAAGTAAGCTCATTTAATTCAATTTGAATCCCTTCAAGAACTTTTTCATTAGAAAAAGTATGTGTTGTTAAGTAGGTATGCAATGTTTCTTTTAAAGTTAACACTTCATCTTTAGCTACTTGAAAGCCACCCGCTAAAGCATGTCCACCATATTGTACAAAATAATCTTTTAAATCATCAAAGATTTGATTTAAAGGAATACTTTCAATACTTCTGGCACTTCCTCGATAGACTTCATTTTTTTCATCATATTTCATCACAAAACTCGGCTTTTGAAATTCATGAGTATACTTTCCCGCAATTAAACCTACGATTCCTTCATGAACTTCTTGATCATAGCTGTATAAAAATTCATCTTTTTGGCTATTTTCTAAAATGTTTTTGTATTGTTCATTTGTAAGAGATTGTCTTTTACTATTGATTTTTTTAGCGTATTGAGAAATTTGGATTGCAAATTTTTGATCGACATCCTTTAAAAAATAACGTACTAAATGATTTGGATTAACAAGTTCTGGTAGTCTTCCAAAGGAATTGATTTTAGGTGCAATATTAAAACCTAAAGTTGTTGTATTATATTTTTGATTTTCACCAATTAAAAGTTCTAATTGAAGATATTTTTCTTCATTCATAAATTGCAGACCTCGCGAAACAAGCGATTTATTTTCATCAACTAAAGGCATCATATCTGAAATGGTCGTAATAGCTGCTAAAGAAAATAAATATTTATCATGTTTTCCAAGCAAACTACTGGCAAGTTTATACGCTAAAAAACCTCCACATATTTCTTTAAATGGGTAATCCGGTGACATTTTTGTATGAATGATTGCACATGCATCCGGCAATTCGTCATAATCATGATGATCAATAACAATAACATCAATACCAAGTTCATTCGCTAAATCAATAGCTTCATACGCTTTAATACCATTATCTACTGTAATTAACAAAGAATACCCTTTTTCATACATTTGTTGAACTCTTTCTTTATTTAGTCCATAACCATCTTCAAAACGATTAGGAATATGATACCCTACTTTTTTCCCTAATTCTAAAAAAGCTTGAACAAGAATGGCTGTTGACAAGATTCCATCACAATCATAATCTCCATAAATACATATTTTTTCATCATTTTCCAAAGCTTCTTGTATACGATCTAAAACTAAATCCGCATCTAAAAACAATGAAAAATCATGATAAATCAATCTTTTTGAAGTATGTCCTTGAACATCTTGTTCATTATATTTTCTTTGTGCAAAAATCTTTGCAAGTAAAGAATGTATTGAATACTTTTGCATATATTCATTATAGTTATGTATTTCTTTTATATCCCAGTTCATAAAATCTCCTTAAATAAAAAATAGTTGTTACCAACTATTTTGAAATGAATTCTTGAAATGCTGCTAAATCGAGTGTACTTGCTTCTTTAACTGCTTGTATACTTAAATAATCAAAAATTTCCGAAAATTGTAAATTCATTACATTATCAATAATATCACACATTGGTAGACTCTTTTGAGATTTCCATTTAATATTGAATAAATAATCTCTTATTTCTTTTTCGGATATATTATCTATTTTTTGCTTACGAAACTCATGAGCTTTTAATTTGATTAGAAAATCTAAATCATATTTACCAAATTTATAATCCAGTTTTTCATTCATGATAAACCAACTCCCACTTCGTCTATTATAGATGAAAATTCGACATAAAGGAAGTCTTTTATGAAAAGAAAACTTATCAATTCATTCATTATTCTTTCCGCTAGTTCAGCTATCTCTAAAATATTTAGTATTTTAAATAGAATGTTGCTTTCCAGGCTTCTTCCTTTAGAAGCTATGTCATTATATCTTGTCATTATGCCAACACTTTCTTTGTGTTTAACACTTGGACAGGTTGGGATTCCTTCTGCTGTTTTTCGTCTTATATTACATCCAAAATATAAAAACTACAAAGTCATTATTACCGCAATTATTCTATCCTTTTTTTCTGTCATTGTTATTTGTGGAACCCTCTTTATTTTAAGTCCTTTCATTGCTCATTCTTTATTAAAAAACGATTATACTCTTTATCCCATTTTATCCTTTTTAATTTTTATTCCATTGATTGCTATCAGTGGTATTATTAAAAACTATTATTTAGCCAAAGGGCATGTCTATGTCATTGCTAAAAGCCAAATTGTCGAAGAAACTTCACGCTTATTATTTACCTATTTATTTTTAGAAACTCCTTTAAGTTCATCCTTACCTTTTTTAGTAACAATCGCTTATTTATCAATGAGTTTTGGTGAATTGATGTCAATTATCTATCTACTCCTTTTAAGTCGTAAAAGATATTCTTTTACTCCTTTAAAAAACATAAACAAGCAAAACTTGATTATGAAAGATCTTTTAAACATTTCTTTACCTTTGACAGGTTCACGTCTTTACCATTGTTTTATGAATTTTTTAGAGCCCATTCTTTTAATTCATGTTTTAACTCGACTTGGTTTAACTCAAAACTTTATCCAAGACCAATATGCCATCCTTTCTGGCTATGTCGTCTCGATGCTTGTCACGCCTACTTTTTTTTGTACGATCATCTATCGCCTCTATTTGCCTATTGCTACAGATGATCTTTATTATCATAAAAGTAATACTTTTTTACATCTTCTTTATGCTTTACTTATATGTTTTCTTATCGGTCTTCCTTTTACTTTAATTTTCTATTTTTTTCCAAAACGATCCCTTATGATTCTTTACAATACAACAAGTGGCTATCAACAATTAAAATACATGTCTTTTCCTTTTTTACTCTTTTATTTACAAACGCCCCTTTCAACTATCCTACAAGCTAAAAATAAAAATAAAGTGATGTTTATCATCTCTATGATTGAATGTACTTTAGAAATTATCTTAACTTATACTTTATCTCATTATCTTTATGTTAACGCTATTTTGATTAGTTTATTTACAGGATTGATTACAACCTTAACTTTAAGTGCAATTTATTGTTTTAAAATAATAAAAGACACTTCTTTATCTTGAAGTGTCTAATTTTTTTAACCAATTTGAAAATACTTCTAAACCTTCTTTAACAATTTGTGGATCATTTGCAAGTCCAAAACGCAAATGATTTTCCACATCAAAACAACATCCCGGTACAAAGAAGACCCCTGTTTCTTCTTGTAACTTTTCACAGAAAGTATTTGAATCTATTTGATAATCGTATTTTAGGAAACAAACTGTTCCATATTTTGGAATAACACAAGAAAGATGAGGATGAGCTTTTAACCATTCTTTCAAGTAACACTTATTTTCTTCTAAAATCTCACGATTTCTTTTTAAAATCTCTTTACTATATTTTAAAGTAAGTGCCCCTAAATAATCATTGATTGGTCCACTACTAATAATTGAATAATCACGTCTTTCATTGATTAAACGAATAAGTTCTTTATCTTTTGTTTTGATCCAACCAATACGAAGTCCAGGAGTTGATAAAACTTTAGAAAGTCCTGAGGTTGCTATTCCTTTTTCATAAAGATCACTAATGGATTCTTCTTGATAAAGTCCTCGATAGATTTCATCCACAAGAACATAGAGATCATGCTTTTTACATATTTGAATCAGTTGTTGCATTTCTTCATGATTTAAAGTTGTTCCAGTAGGATTGTTTGGTAAATTCAAACAAATCATTTTTGTATTTTCTCTAATATTTTTTTCTAATTCTTCAAAATCGATTTTCCATTCATTTTCTTCTTTTAAATGAATAAAATCAACTTCTACCCCTAAAGATTCAGGAAAACTATAAAGTTGTTGATACGTTGGTAAAAATGATAAAATATGATCATTTGTTGAAAGTAATGTCATTAAAACAAGTTCATTGGCATTGACACCACCATGGCAAATAGCAATTTCTTCATCATCACCACTTTGATATAAACTTAAAATACCTTTTTTTAATTCATGAGAACCTTCAATAGCACCATAATCTAAAGAAAGATTCATTAAATCTTCTAATGAATCTTTTTTATCATACGCTAATAATTCCTTTAAAGTTAAAGATTTAGCAACTGTATCTGCCAAGTTATAGCGACAGTTATTTTCATGCAAAGTCATATAAGACTCTACTTCAAAACGTTGTAGTTTCATTAGTGCATAACCTTCTTTAAGAAATCTTGAGCACGTTCAGTTTTAGGATTTTCATAGAAAGCTTTTGCATCATTTTCTTCAACAATTTTACCATTTTCTAAGAAAATAACACGATCTGCAACTGTTTTAGCAAAGCCCATTTCATGAGTAACAACAATCATTGTCATTCCTTCTTTAGCAAGTTGTTGCATAACTTCTAATACTTCAATAACCATTTCTGGATCCAAGGCACTTGTTGGTTCATCAAAAAGCATGATTTCAGGGCTTGTACATAAGCTTCTCGCAATCGCTACCCTTTGTTTTTGTCCACCTGAAAGTTTATTTGGATACTCATCTTTTTTATCTAATAAACCAACTCTTGTAAGATAGTTACAAGCTATTTCATTGGCTTTTTCTTCCTCCATGTGACGTACTTTTGTAAGTGAAAGTGTTAAGTTTTCTAAGACTGTCATATGTGGAAATAAATTGAAATGTTGGAAAACAAATCCCATTTTATTTCTTAATTCTTGATAATTAGATTTCTTTGGATCTAATACTTCCCCATTAAGGTATACATGTCCTGTTTCTGGTACTTCTAAACCATGAATACATCTTAAAACTGTACTCTTACCTGAACCAGAAGGTCCAATTAAACACACAATTTCTCCTTTTTTTACTTCAAGAGAAACATCATCAACTGCTTTTACTTTTTTAAATTGTTTTGATATATGTTCAACTTTAATCACTTTCAGCTAACCTCTTTTCTACATATCTACCTAAATAAGAAATACTAATTGTCATAATTAAATAATAAACTGCAACAATACAATAAGGTGACATAACATCATAATATTGTGCCCCCACTACTTGAGCTGATTTTAATAATTCAACGGCACCAATACAACTGATCAATGAAGAATCTTTAATCAATGTAATAAATTCACTGATCATTGGTGGAATAATTCTTTTAAACGCTTGTGGTAAGATAACAAGTCTCATTGTTTGTTTATGAGAAAGTCCTAAAGTTTCACAAGCTTCCCATTGTCCTTTATCAACTCCATTAATTCCACTACGAATAAGTTCTGTCGAATAAGCCCCACTGTTAATAGACATAGCAACAGCACCAATTAAAAAGACATTAATTCTTAAAACATTTCCTGTAAACGCTGTATAAATAGATGGAATAACTGAGAATAAAATCAAGATTTGAAGTAACATTGGTGTCCCACGAATGACTTCAACATACACATTTCCAATAATTCTAAAAATTTTATATTTAGATCTTTTTGCTGAAGATCCTAAAATCCCAAAAACAATACCAAATAAAAGGGATACAGCAGCGAGTAAAAGTGATACTACTGCACCCTTAGCAAAGTAAAGTAAGTTTTCAGGAGTAAACACTTTTGAAAAAGCTACAAACATTTCTATACCCCTTTTCTATAATTTTTTATTTTTCTAATGGTGATAAATCATATTTTTTACATAATTTATCGTAATCTTTTGAAGCTACGAATTTTTTAATACATTTATTCATTAATTTGATCATTTTTGTATTACCTTTTTTAGCGATAACATAGTTCTTTTCATCCATTAATGAACCATTTAATTGTGTAAAGTTTCCACTAGATACATATTGTTGAGCAACACCTAAATCAACGATTGCTGCATCATATTGATTACTTGCTAAACCATTGAAAATATCTTGTACGTTTTTCATTGAAACAACATCAGCATTTTCAACTTCTTTAGCAGCTTGTTCACCAGTAGCTCCAGTTTGAGCAGCTAATTTTTTACCAACTAATTGATCATTTGAAGTAATTGAAGAACCATTTGGTACAACAGCAACTTGTTGAGTTCCTAAATATGGATCAGACCATTCAACAACTCTATCTTCACTATAAGTAAAACCAGAAATACCCAAATCAATTTGATCCCCTTGAATTTGAGTAACAATGTTATCAAAATCCATTTGTTTGAATTCTAAAGAATAAGTTTTACCTTCCATATCAGATAAATAACCTTCAAATAATTTAGCCATATCCACGTCAAAACCAACGATTTCACCTTTTTTGTTTAATGATTCATAAGGTGCATAATCAGGTGATGTCCCAATTGTAATTGTCACATCGGCATCATTTTTACTGCTTGATGAACATCCAGCAATAGCACAAGTCATCACAAGTGCTAACATTAATTTTAATACTTTTTTCATATTCTTTTCCCCTTTTCTACCCAATAAAAAACGTCTCCTAGCGATTGCTAAGAGACGAAAGATTCCGCGGTACCACTCTTGTTGATATGATAAACATATCCACCTCACCGTTAAAGCTGGTTAGCTTGTTATCCTATGTATTCAGATAACCCCCTCCAAAGTGCGCTTCATTTTATTTTCAATATCTAATTTCCACCAACATAGACTCTCTAACATATCCAATAAAACTACTCTCTTTTTCATTGAGTTTATTTATATACCTGTATTATAGATAATATTTAAGCTTTGTCAACATTCCTCGATTATTTTTTTGATAAAACTTTTTCATTAAAAGAACGTACTGCCTTCATTGCTTTTTCTAAAGGAGCATTCATTTCTTGTAATTGTTCTAAAACATCATCGAGTTGTTGATTGGTTTCTTGAATACTGTCTCTTGTATCTTGAACTGTTTGCTTGGTTTTCTTTTTGGCATCACCACTATGAAGTAAAAAGAAAATACCTAAAGACATACATACAAAAATACCAATAATGATTAAAAAATCTTTAATTAGTTCCATAATCTCACCCATCTTTAGTATAGCCTATTTTGTTTAATCAATCCAGCCAAAATGACGACAAGCATATTCAATACCGTCATCATCATTTCTTTTGGTTATAAAATTTGCGACTGCTTTGACTTCATCGATTGCATTACCCATAGCAATACCTAAAGGAGCTTGGTCAATCATAGAAATATCATTTAAGCCATCCCCAAAGACCACAATATCCTTTTCGTTTCCCTTTAATAAATGAACCATTTCTAAAATACCTTTATATTTATCTGCTGGTTCGATGATGATTTGTCCTTTAAAATAACGCATATATTCCAAAGTTCCTAAATCCAATAATTTTTCTTCTTGTTCACTACATTCAATAAAAACCTTATAAATTTCCTTTACTTGATGAAAATCTATACTTTCATCAACAACTAATTTTACCGGAAGTTTTTGATCTTTTTGATCACTTTGATTCGTATACAAAACAGCTTCATTTCCTAAAGCAACTGCAAATGGGAAATGATGTTCAATACATTGATCAATGACACGATTGGCTTGAACAAAATCTATCGGTTTAATATATTGAAGTTCATTATGTAAAGTAATACCATTTCCCCCATCTGTTACTAAACAATCAATATGGGCTTCTTTAGCAGCATCCATCGCCATATATTGTGCTCTTCCTGTCGCAATAGCAACAAAATGCCCATTTTCTTTTAACTTATCTAACGTACGATATGTGCTTTCTAAAATCTTTCCTCCTGGATTATCATCTAAAAGTGTTCCATCAATATCAAAAAAAATATATTTTCTTTCCATGTTACTTTTCTCCTTTAAATTGCATATTATATAATCTTGCATAATTTCCATTTAATTTCATCAACTCTTCATGGTTTCCTTGTTCTTCGATGCCATTTTCCGTTAAAACACAAATATGTTTGGCATTTTTAATCGTTGATAAACGATGCGCAATAACAAAAGTTGTACGATCTTGAGATAATTTTTCTAAAGATTCTTGTACAATACTTTCACTTTCATTATCTAATGCACTTGTTGCTTCATCAAAAATAAGAATTGGTGGATTCTTTAAGAAAACACGTGCAATCGAGATACGTTGTTTTTGTCCACCTGAAAGTTTGACCCCACGTTGTCCACAATCCGTATCGTAACCTTCTTCTAATTCCATAATAAAATCATGAGCATTCGCTTTTTTAGCGGCTTCAATGACTTCTTCATCACTCGCTTCTAAATTTCCATAACGAATATTATCCATGATGGTTCCTGTAAATAAGTAAACATCTTGTTGAACAATCCCAATATTTTCTCTTAAAGATTGTTGTTTGATTTCTTTGACATTGATTCCATCAATCAAGACATTTCCTTTCGTTGCTTCGTAAAAACGAGGAATCAAAGAACAAATCGTTGTTTTACCAACTCCTGATGAACCAACAAAAGCAATATACTCTCCTGGTTTTACATCCAAGTTAATATTATTTAACACATAAGGTGTTTGTTCATTATAGCGAAATGAAACATGATCAAACATGACATTCCCTTCAACATGTTGTAATACAACTGCATTTTTTGTATCTTGAATATCTGGTTCAATTTCTAATATTTCCATAAAACGTTCAAAACCAGTAACACCTTCTTGAAATTGTTCAGTAAAGTTTAAAAGTTTTTTTACAGGATCTATTAAGTTCGTGACATAAAGTAAAAAGGCAATTAAATCTGCAACATTAATACTTCCATAAGAAATAAATAAGGTTCCAAAAAAGATAACCGATACTGTAATTAAACTTGTAAAAGAAGTAAGTCCTGCATTGTATCTTCCCATATAATAATAACTATTTTTCTTAGCACTTACATAATGTCCATTTTGTTTATCAAAACGTTCTAACTCTTGATCTTCATTCGCAAAACTTTTAACAACACGAATTCCTGATAAATTGTCTTCAATGCGTTCATTGATATCACCAATTCTCTCTTTATTTCTTTTAAAAGCTGTTTTCATCTTTTTATTATAATACCAAGCAAATAAAAACATAAATGGTAAGATTGCAAATAAAATTAAAGTCAGCTTAACATTAATATAGGAAAGTAAAATAAAGGCCCCTATAAACTTAATAATTGAAATGACAATATCTTCTGGTCCATGATGATAAAGTTCAGTTAAAGAAAATAAATCATTCGTTAGACGTGACATCAATTGTCCTGTGTTTTGTTCATCATAAAAGCGAAAAGATAATTTTTGATAATGACTAAATAACTCATTACGTAAATCTCTTTCCATATAGACACCCATGACATGTCCTAGATAACCTATAAAATAATTACAAAAATATTCAACAACGATCAAACAAAGCATAAAAAGTCCTAATAAATAAATTTTAGAATAATCAATTTTTGGTTGATTTAAAATCGTTCCTGTAATATAGCGTGTTAGCATGGGATAAACAAGTGTGATAGCTGCTGAAACCATCGCACAAAACATATCTTTAAAAAACAAAACCTTATAGTTTGTATAATAAGATAAAAATTTCTTCCATCTTCCTTTCATATTAAAACACCTCCTTCATATATTTTTACAAAGAATGATTATTTTTTCTAGTTAAAAATGATTATTTTTAAAATATGAAAAAGGAGGCTTTTTCATGAACCAAGTTTCTTGGACTTCTATTCTAATCGGTCTGGCACTTTTTTTATTTGGTATCGACTATCTTTCTCTTTCTTTACAAGAACTTTCACCAACCCGTTTAAAAAATCTTCTTGCTAAATGTACTTCTTCTACTTTTAAGGCTATTCTAATTGGTTGTTTTATAACTTGTATCATTCAATCAAGTTCTGCCACAACTGCTTTAACAGTCAGTTTAATTAATGCAAATCTCATGACCTTTTCGCAAAGTATTGGCATTATTATGGGAGCCAATATTGGCACAACCATAACAGCGATTATTGTAGGTTTTGATCTTTTTCAATATGCTTCTTTCTTTTTGATTATTGGTGCTTTTTGTTTATTATTTTCTAATCATCCTAAAATAAAAGGCCTTGCACAAATTCTTTTTGGGCTTGGTTGTTTATTTTATGGATTAGAACTTATGTCAATGCATCTTGAAGCTATTACTAAACTTCCTGAATTTATGAAATTAGTAACACTTTTTACAAATCATCCAATTCTAGCCATGTTTGGTGGAGCCATCACAACTGCTCTTATTCAATCATCAAGTGCCATGATTGCTATTGTCCAACAAATGTATCATTTAAAAGCCATTTCCCTTTATGTTTCTATTCCTTATATCTTTGGTTGTAATATCGGTACAACCATTACCGCTTTTCTTTCTGCCCTTAAAACCAATTCATCTGCCAAAAAAGCTGCCCTCTTTCATTTTCTCTTCAATGTAATTGGAACTACTTTTTTTATGATTTTCCTGACTCCTTTTTATCATCTTTTTTTAACATTTCGCTTTTATATTCCTATTTCACCTCGTCTGCAACTCGCTTTTATTCATGGCTTCTTTAATATTGTTACTACACTCCTTATTTTTCCTTTTTATAAGCATATAATTACATTGATTGAAAGTTGTTTAAAAAAGAATTGTTAAGGTTTTGTAAAGAAACTTAACATAATCTTTACACAAATTTAACATTCCTTTAAAATGAGATGTATAGGAGTGTGATTTTATGACATTAGCAGATATCAACTGGCCTTTAATTCTGGCAGGGCTTGGTTTATTTTTATTTGGTATCGATTATATGGGTGATGGTTTAAAAAGTTATGCCGGAGATAAATTAAAGGACATTATTGATAAATACACCTCAAGTCCTGTAAAAGGAATTTTAATTGGGGCTTTAGTTACGTGTTTAATTCAATCAAGTTCAGGAACAACAGCCCTTACAATTGGATTGATTCGTTCTGGTTTAATGAATTTAAATCAAGCAGTAGGAATTATCATGGGGGCCAATATTGGAACAGTTATTACTTCTGTTTTAGTTGGTTTAAAGATTTCTAAATATGCGGTTTATTTCATTATTATTGGTGCGTTTGTTTCTATGTTTTCTAAAAATAAAAAGTCAAAATACTTATCACAAATTATTTTTGGATTTGGTTGTTTATTCTATGGATTAGATTTAATGGGTAACAATTTATCAATGATTTCTGAAGTTCCAGAATTTACACAAATTACAGAATTCTTAATGAAAAGTCCTTGGCTTGGTTTACTTGGTGGAACAATTCTTACATGCGCGATTCAATCATCAGCTGCAACGATTGCCATTGTTCAACAAATGTATGGTGCCAGCGCTATTGGTTTAAATATTGCTTTACCATTTTTATTTGGATCAAATATTGGAACAACGATTACAGCGGTTCTTGCCTCTATTGGTGGATCTATTCCCGCTAAAAGAGCAGCGTTCTTCCACGTTTTATTTAACGTCATTGGTTCTGTTTTATTTATGATTGTTTTATCACCATTTACAATGTTGATTCAATATATTAATTCAGTAAGTACCATGTCTCCTGAATTACAACTTGCAGTAGCTCATGGTATCTTTAACATAGTAACAACCATCTTGTTCTTTCCATTTATTAATAAGATTGTTGTTATTATTAAAAAAATCATTCCAAATCATTCAAAAGAATTACAAATGGATTTATCAGAATTAGATCCTCATGTGGTTCAATTGTTCCCTTCTCATGCTTTAGCTATCGCTAAAAACAAGATTTTAGAAATGGGAACTATTACTGTCGAAGCTTGTGAAAATGTTAAAGAATACTTTATTTCTAAAAGTTCTACTGCAAAAGAAACAGTTGAAGAATTAGAAAATGCAATCAACTTATTAGATAAAAAAATTGCTGAATATTTATTACTTATTTCACATGAACAATTAACGATCATGATTCAAAAGAATATTTTGCTGATATGAAATCAATTAAAGATCTAGAACGTGTCGGTGATTTATGTATTAACTTAACTCAATTCTTTGAAGCTGTTTATGATGAAAAAGATGATTTTTCATCAGAAGCTAAAGATGACATTATCGCCATGATCAATATGGATATTGAAATGTTGAATCATGCAATGGTTGCTTTTGATAAACATGATTTAGATGATATTATTTATGTTGATGATCATGAAAGTAATTTAGATTATTATAATAAAAAAGCAAAACAAAGACATATTCAACGTGTTACTAATAAAACTGAAAAATCAGTTATTGTCAATTCTACATACGTTGATATCTTATCTAACTTAGAGCGTATTGGTGATCATTGCCAAAACATTGCTGAATCTTATATGTTAGAAGAAGAAAACTTCAAACCAGATTATGAAGTTGATTCTGCATTTAATCAATAGTCATGGATTTCCATGACTATTTTTGTTATGATGTAACAGTCAAAGGAGTCACATATGTATAAATTATTAGATTATGATATAACTGAATATAAACAATTAGAAAATACTTTAAATGAGTTATCTAAACAAGGTTACAATCCTACTTCTTTAGGTAAAATCAGCCGTTTTGAAAAAAATGAGAAACACTACTACTTCCATGTAGATTTACTAATCAAAAAACCGGTAACCCCTAAAAGAAAAGCATTACATGATTTTATTAATGAATATGAAAAACAAATGTTTGATTATTATGGTAAAATAGGAAAATTTATTATTTTTACAACAGATAATAAACGTGCTTTACCTAAAGAAAGACAAAAAGCAATTGATGAATACTTAAGTACTCGTAAAATCTCTGTAACCACTTATTTTGTTTTATGGATTTTCTTTTCTTTTTTTGTCGCACAGCTTGTTTTACAAAAAAATCAAATTCAAGAATTTCTTACAAATGGAAGTATTTTAATTCATTACTTACCTCTTCTTCTCTTTGCGACAATTCTTATTCGTTGCCTTTATAAAATTGTTTTAGCCTGTCAAAAAAGCTTTGGAAAGATTATTAAACATATCTTCTACGCTATGACTATAGTTACTTGTGTAGTTGCTATACTTGGATGTATTTTAGATATTACTGATAGAAAAGATATTCCTTTAAATCAAAATATTTTAACATTGCAAACATTTGATAAAGAAACAAATTTAAAAAAATATCCAAACTACAAATATACTAAAAGTTTTATTGTTGAATCTACTTCTTATTTTGAAGAAAACAACCAAGGTGATCTCATGTATAGTAAAGATTATTGTTTTAAATCAACTGACAAAACAAACACTTTCTTTAAACGTTATTTAAAAACGTATGATGATGTTCCTGTTATTAAAATTGATAAAAACACTTATCTCTTTAAACTTGATACATCGTATGATACTTTACTGTATAAAAAAGAAAATCATTTCTATTTTGTTTCTGCAAACTTCAGTTTAAAAAATGATTATCAAAATATTATTGAGTTTTATAAATAAACAAAAAATCCACTCCAAAGTGGATTTTTTATTTACCTGTAATAATAAGATAGATAAGAAGTAAAGCAATAATAATCATTGTTGAAATAAGGACACGTCTTTCAAATTCGCTATAATCATCATGATAAAGATAGTGTGCTAAATAGTTAAGAACTAACGCTATAAGCAAAAAGATTCTTCCAACCATAAAATAAGACGTATTCATCACCACCGGTTCAATAAGCAATAAAACATCAACCAAATTGATTTTATATTTATGATGTGGTTTGCAAATTTTATACAGTAATTTCTTCATTAATAAAACGTACTCACTTCTTCTATTGTTTTTCTTTTTGGCATACTTGGTTCAATATCTGGATAACCCACACCTATGACAGAAACAATTGTTTCTTGTACAGGTATTTCTAAAAGATCACGGATCGCTCTTTCATCCCTGATTCCCATAACAAGTGTTCCTAAACCAAGTTCAGTTGCTTTAAGAATTAAGTTTTGATTAGCTAATCCACAATCATAAACACCCCAACCATTTTGTAATTCGTTGTCAGGACTTCCGTTTCTTTGAAAACCTGCACGATCTTTAACAAATGTTGTCACAATTAAAACAGGTGTATCAGCTATATTTTTTTGATTAAATTCAGGTAAACATTTTTTCTTAAATTGTTCCAACATTTCTTTTGATTGAATAACATGATATCGTGGTGTTTGACTATTTTTCCAACTTTCTGAATAGATAGCTGCTTGAATCATTTCTTCAATTTTTTCTTTTTCCACAGGTTGTTGTTTATATTTACGAATACTTCTTCTTTGTTGTAAAACATTTTGTAACTCCATAATTTTCACTCTCCTACTTTTATTATAAAAGAAAAGACTATCGAATGATAGCCTTACTTATTTAATTCAATCATAAGCTCACAAATCTTATTTGAAAAAGCCACTGGATCTTCAATAGATAATCCTTCAATCAATAATGCTTGATCGAATAACAATGAAGCATAATCATTGATCTTATCTGCATTATTTTGATAAACATTTTGAATTGCCTTGAAAATATCATGATTTGGATTGATTTCAAGAATTCTACCTGCTTTAACATCTTGACCATCAGGCATTGCATTTAATACTTTTTCCATTTCAAAAGATACACCTTGATCAGATACTAAACATACTGGATGAGATTTTAATCTATTTGATACTTTAACATCCACTACTTTATCTTTTAAAGCTTCTTTTAATGATTCTAATAATGATTTATTATCTTCATTGATCTTTTCTAATTCTTTCTTTTCTTCTTCACTATCTAAGTTTAAATCACCTTGAGCAACGTTTTTGAAAGCTTTAGAATCATAATCTCTCATCATTTGAATCATGAATTCATCAACATTATCCATCATGTATAAAACATCAAAGTCACGATCTCTAACAGCTTCTACTTGTGGTAAATGAGAAATCTTTTCTTTTGTTTCACCACTTGCAAAGTAGATTTCTGTTTGTCCTTCTTTCATGTTTTCAACATATTCTTTTAAAGTAATCATTTTTTCTTCTTTACCAGAGTAGAATAAAAGTAAATCTTGTAATTTATCTTTTAACATTCCATAGCTTTGATAAATACCAAATTTTAATTGTAACCCAAAGTTTTTAAAGAATTTTTCATATGTTTCACGATCTTTTTTCAACATATTTGTAAGTTCACTTTGGATTTTCTTTTCAATACGATCAGCGATGACTTTTAATTGACGGTCATGTTGTAACATTTCTCTTGAAATGTTTAATGATAAATCTTGTGAATCTACTAAACCTTTAACAAATCTAAAGTGTTCTGGAATTAAATCACTTGCTTTATCCATGATAAAGACACCTCGACTATAAAGTTGTAAACCTTTTTCATAATCATTTGAATAGAAATTCATCGGTGGTTGACTTGGAATAAATAACAATGCATCATAAGAAACATTTCCTTCTACTGATGTATGAATAACTTTCATTGGATCAGAGAAATCATTGAATTTATCTTTATAGAATTCATTATATTCTTCATCTTTAATATCTTTTTTATTTCTTTTCCATAAAGGAACCATTGAATTTAATGTTTTATTTTCAACGACATCTTCATATTCATCACTATCTTCTTTTTTCTTAGATGTTGTCACATCCATTTTAATTGGATAATGTACATAATCAGAATATTTTTTAACAAGAGATTCAATATGATATTGATCTAAATAATCATCATAATTTTCTTCTTCTGTATTATCTTTTAAATAAAGTTTAATTGTTGTTCCTGTTGGTAAGTTATCTGTTTCAAAGATTTCATAACCATCACTTGCTTCAGATACCCAAGTATATCCTTGATCACTACCATAAGCTCTTGATGAAACTTCAACTTTTTTAGCTACCATAAATGCTGAATAGAAACCAACTCCAAATTGCCCAATGATATCAATATCATCACTTTCAGTTTCATTTTTAAATTTGAAAGAACCGCTATTAGCAATCGTACCTAAATGTTCTTCTAGTTCTTCTTTATTCATTCCAATACCATGATCAGTAACAGTCAATGTTCTATTTTCTTTATCAAAAGCTAAATCAATTGTAAGATCACTTTTATTGATTTCAGAAATATTTTCTGTTAACGCTTTATAATAAAGTTTATCTGTTGCATCACTTGCATTAGAAATCAATTCTCTTAAAAAGATTTCCTTATGTGTATATATAGAATTAATCATTAAGTCTAATAATCTTTTCGATTCTGCTTTAAATTGTTTTTTTTCTGCCATAATATATCCTCCTTTAGCACTCCTATTGTTTAAATGCTAAAGATAGTATATTACTTTGTTTTAGCATAGTCAAGCACAGAGTGCTAATTTTTTAAGAAAATAAAATGATTGACTTACAATCATTTATTTCGACTACATTTTTGAGCATCTATCGCAAGAACAATCATTAAAACATAAAAAGCATCTTCGTCATGTTCTATTGTTAAAGAATATGTATCACTCATATGAAAGATTTCTTTATTAATTAAACCAATAATATTTCCTGAATAATCCACGATCTGATAATCCCATTCCCAAAAATTTCCTTCTATTTGCCAATCTTTATAATCTAAAATAAATTTAGGTTTAAAGAAAGTAAACTCTTTGGTAATTTTACCAATATATTCATCATTTTCATATAAAGCAAAACGTGGTAAAAACGTTAATATTTCTTCTTTGATCGTACCAAGATGTTCACCATACTTATTATAAATAAAAAGTTTATGTCCAAAACTGAGTTGTCCTTTCACTGTATAGACAGTTTCCCCCTTTTCATCATATATATCATAACTGTCTAGCCATGAAAAAATACGCTGTTTAAATAATAGTTTCATAAGATTCCCTCCAATTTTTAATAATGTCTATTTCTTCTTGCTTTTTCAATATCTATTACAGTTGTTAAAATGACGAAATCTAAAATATCTTCCTTTAAATCAACTGAAATATCATATGTATCTAAAATACTTTATGATCTTTTTTCAATTCTTCCAATAAGATAATCATTTTCATCTTTTACTTCATAATTATATTCAACATATTCTCCACCAACATTCCATTTTCGATAATCCACTAAAAAATAAGGAATAAAATAAGAAAACTCTTTTTCTACAGCACTAATATATTCCTCATTTTTATAAATAAAAAAACAGCTGATCTAGGATTTTCTTCAATCTTAGCAACAATATTTTCATGAGCATCATATATATAAAGTTGATACATAATTGCCATTTTTCTTTTTATAATATAAAACAATTCATTATTTTGATTTGTTACATAAAAGCGAAAAATAAAAGATGGTTGTTGTTTAAATAACAGCTTCATCTAGCTCACCTCTTACCCTAATTGTAACAAAAAAACAACAAAACAAGCAAAGCTTATTTTGTTATAAAAATTATAAGTATTTAACTGTTTCAGCCAATTCTTTTTTTAAATGATGATTAGGAAGTGGTTCTTTTTGATTTCCATATCCTAAATCCAACATCATAACAACTTCTTCATTTTCAGGTAAATCTAAAGCTTTTTTCATTTCTTGAGGATCAAAGAAATTGATCCAACAACTATCAATTCCTGCATTATAAGCAGCCAACATTAAATGAGTGGCTACAATGGTAGCATCTTCAATTCCTGAATTTCTTTCATTACCTGGATAATCAAAAACATTGTTGTTATCATAAGCTACAACTAAAACAGTAGGTGCATGATAACGACAAGGTGTACATGCATCTATTTTATCTAAATATTCTTTTGATTGAACAACATAGATTTTTTGTTCTTGCAAGTTTTTAGCCGTTGGAGCAACTCTTCCTGCTTCCAATATTTCCATTAATTTTTCTTTTTCTATTTGTTGTGTAGAAAAATCTTTACATGAATATCTGTTTTGAATAACATCTTTAAATTCCATAATATATCTCCTTTTTTATTTTCTAATAAATATATTAAATATTTGAGTACATTTGGTAAAGAAAAATTATCAAATACTTGATGTTCTCTATAGAAAAAAGTTTACTAAATAACTTTAAAAATTTTTCTTACTTTCAAACTCTCCTCTTATCATGTTCTTACTTTTTATTGGTTTAATTTCTATATAAAAAGCCGTGGAGCTTCAAATTTTACGTAATTGGAACGAAGTCATCCACGACATATATATAATAGTATATATTTCAACTTAACAAAAGAAAAAACTGTTGATTTTTTATTTTTTTCAACAGTCTAAACAAATCATTTTATTTGATTTGCTTTTTTACTTATATATTAACTTATTAATTAATGATTTTTAAAACATCTTCTTCATTTGTAATATTAAATATATTACGTGTTAATATATTTAGTTTTTCTAATGTTGCATTGGTTAGTTGTAATTCTAGATTATTTGAAATAGTTCCTAGTTTGATTTCTAATTGTTCTTTTAGTGTACTTCTCTTTTCTTCAAGTTTTCCTTCACTTCTACCTTCATTTCTAAATCCTTCTGCCATTCTTTCCATTCCTTCACACATATCGATTT
>ENA-ORTL01000524-ORTL01000524.1-human-gut-metagenome-genome-assembly--contig:-NODE-524-length-33863-cov-24.3751_pt1 | contig 33863 bp, 28 predicted proteins | sample MGYA00241916_ERZ509196 | MGnify/ENA primary metagenome ERZ509196 (study PRJEB26280, sample SAMEA2338844) | human gut metagenome | biome: human gut; feature: human-associated habitat; material: faeces...
GGCCTAGCATTAAAGGCTTATAGCCGTCCGTCGAGCCACCCGTTTTACGGGTGGGGGCGACTGTATTGTCGGAAAAATTATAAATGGTATAATGTTTGTAAATACGATAAGAGAATGTCGCCTGTTATGTGACCTCTAAGTGAGAAAAGTGTGCTATTCTGAAATAAACGAGAGGCTAATAGAGTCGGGAGGATAACGTTATGGGTAAAAAAGGATATAGCAGACCAGGGTTATTTGGAACCATAAACCATTATGATGCAAACGGAAAAAAAGTAGGCGAGAGCCGACCGGGATTCTTTGGTAGTATGAATAATTTTGACGCAAATGGTAAGAAGATTGGACATAGTTCTCCGTCTTTCTTCGGAGGCATGAATCATTATGATAATAATGGGCAAAAAGTAGGTGAGAGCCGTCCCGGAATTTTTGGCGGTGTGAACTATTATGATAAAAAGGGACATAAGAAGAGACATAGCAATCCCGGCTTTTTTGGTGGATTCAATCATTATGACGATTAAGAAAGATAAAAGGCGGTATAGATATGGCAGATCAAAAGTTGATAGATGAAGTGGGAAAATACATAGACAAATATTATGAACCAGCGAAGGATGATATCAAGATGGATAAGGAAATGAAATCCATTTTTGATAGAATCACAAGCTTCAGGAAAAAGAGAGCTGAGAAAAAAGCATTGCAGGATCAGCAGATTTTGGAGAACAGTCAGATAGAAGAATCGGCACCGGAAGAATTTGATGTTTCGACGATGCAGAAGACGAAACTCAAAAAAGGAATGTCTTCTACAATGTCGGTAAACAGAAACATTGATAATCTGATGAATCAGCTGGAAGAAACATTTTCACAGAGATTACTTCGCATGATTGATGAGCGAGGTATGACAGATTCAGAAGCATATACAAAGGCGTATGTGGATCGTCGGCATTTTTCAAAAATCCGGAAAGACGTCAATTATGTTCCGAATAAAAAAACGGTACTGGCTTTTACAATTGCTTTGGAATTATCATTGGATGAAGCGAAAGATTTATTGGCAAGTGCCGGTTTTGCATTGTCCAGAAGTTCAAAAACAGATATTATCGTGGCATATTTCTTACAGAACAAGATTTATGATATGTTTGAAATCAATGATGTGCTGGATGCATACGGACAACCAGTATTTTGAACGAATAATTGCGAAGCAGTTATTCGTTCATGAGCAAATAGCGAATGCGGATTGCGAATATCCGCTTATTTAGAATATTTTGGTGCAATGTCACCTGACAGGCGACCTTATTATTCATTATTTAATCTAAAATCAGACTATAAAGATATTATAATAGTAAGGAGCCGAGCACAATATGAGTATTATAAGAAAAGCAACAGGATTAGACACAGATGATATCAAAAAGATATATGAATGTGCATTTTATGGAATTGAAGGGATAGTTGAAGCGTATTTCAAATTTGATGAGTATGTAGAATTTTGCTTGAAACATAGATTTTCTTATGTAGCAATAGAAGATGATATTGTATGTGGTGTATTGCTGGCATATGAGGTTCCAGATTTAATGTTTGGAAAAATTTTATACGTAGAATTATTAGCAGTTTTACCAGAATATCAAAAAAGGGAAATTGGGATAAATCTTTTAAATAAATTACGAATAGATGCAGAAAATGCAGGTTACAAAGAAATAACGTTACGAACAGGTTGCTACATGAACGCATATGAAATTTATAAAAAATATGGATTTAAAGATACGAAAACAGACAGAAGATATATGAGTTTAATGCTCAAATAGAGAATAAAAAAGAATACGAATGTCACCTGACAGGCGACCAATTCAGTTGGTTCTGTAGATAAAATGTGATTATCAACAAATATCAGAGGAGGAAATCACATGAATACAGAATTAACTGAGTTGGTTTTTATTTTGGATAGAAGTGGATCGATGGGTGGTTTGGAAAGTGATACCATTGGTGGCTTTAATGGCATGATTGCAAAGCAAAAGGTACAGGAAAAGAGAGTGAATGTGACCACTATTTTATTTGATGATGAAGTAGATATCATTCATGACAGATTTCCGGTGGAGATCATTGAACCGCTTACAGAAAGAGAATACTTCGTGCGTGGTTGTACCGCTTTATTAGATGCAGTTGGAACAGCAGTTGAAAAAATGGAAAATGTTCAGAAACATCTCCCAGAGGATCACCGGGCAGGGAAAATTATATTTGTTATCACTACGGACGGATTAGAAAATTCCAGCGAGCATTTTACACAGGAGCAGATCAGGCGAAAAATAGAAGAAAAAAAAGAATGTGGATGGGAATTCCTGTTTCTGGGCGCCAATATTGATGCCGGAAGAGAAGCTGAGAAGATAGGAATTGCCAGAAACAGATCTGTGACATATGAGAATGATTCCAAGGGCGTTGAATTGAACTTTAAAGCTGTAGGAAGAGCTATTTCCAAAGCTGTTGAAAGTGATGCAGTTATGGATTTTATGGACGAACACTGGGCAGATGAGATTCAGGCGTATAAAGAAGGAAAAAAATAGTGGCTGCTGATGTAAGGGAAAAAGAACAATTGGAATATCTGTTCCTTGATTTAGAGTGGAATCAGGCTCCTGGAACCACGGGGTTGGATGGACGTGGAGCAATTCAGATAGGAGTAGTGGCTGCTGATATCAAAATACAAAAAACAAAGATATTTTCCAAAGCAATCAGATTGAGTGACCCAAGTTTATTCAATGAAAAGACGGAAATTGTAACGCATACACCGATAACAAATATTATGCAGGGAAAAGAAGAAAACGTGGTATTAACGAAGTTTGCAAAACACTTTCCCGAATATCATTTTCTTGTCGTATGGAACAGAGATACTTATGATCTGTTCCTGAGAGATATGAGAAAAAACGGTATTTTAATAAAAAGGCATACACCAGTGTTTCTGCAAGAGGTTCTGAGTTTTATTATGGGAAATGAAAATGATCCTATTGGATTTGAAAAGGCATTAACATGTGCTGGAATCAAATATGCCCGAAATTACCTTCATTATGCGAAACATGATGCTGATTATCTTTATCAGCTATATTGCCGATGCTTTCAACAATATAGCAGTGCGACTGCAGAAGAGAGATGCTTTGCGAATGAGACTACCAGAAAGTTACATATAGAGAATTGTCGGTATGTGAAAGATATAGCTGTTGAAAGAAAATCAATAGTGCCTAAAAGTATGATTTTCAAAGGCTATACGGTATGTAAATGCTGCGGTAAAAGCCAAATTTGGAAACAATTGGAGTGGAAATTTGGTACTAAAGCACAAAATAAGAAATACAAAGATGATTTAAAACAACTGCCTCTTACGGAAACAAATATCGAGAAAATATGTAAATGGTTTCAGTTATCTTATAGCATCACTAGAGACATTGTATTCGTAAGGACTGCTTTTTCAAGATGGATTGTTTACCTGCAAAAGGATAAGGTAAAAAAGTTACTTCATGAAAACTACAGAATATGTAAATCACAATATTTAAAAAAACAGAAAATGAAATGTACAGAAGGATATCATAAACAAGAGCTGCCATCAGAGAATTTTTTTGAGGTGATCCAGTATATAAAATATCATGACGTAGGGACTGTGAAACGTATGTCAAAGAAAAGCAGACTGGAAAAATTACTGGAAATGGTAGAGATGGAATTGAAAATGAAAAATACGGAGGAAAAAGATTATGGCTATGACAACATGCCCGAATTGCGGCGAACAAATATCGGATAAGGCGAAGAAATGCGTACATTGTGGTGCAATTCTGATTCCAGATGAAAAGAAATACTGTCCAGACTGTGGGGCAGAACTGGAAGATGGAATGGATACCTGTCCAAAATGTGGTTGCCCAATAGAGAAAGTTGTTGAAACAGAAACAGCACCACAACAGGTAGAAGTAACCGGTGTGAAGATTACAAAAAAATCCAAGAAAATAATTGTGATAGCAGCAATAGCAGTTATTGTTGCAGCAATTATTGCGGCTATTGGAGTACAGACACATAAGAAAAATGTTGCAGCAAAGGCAGCGGCAGAAGCACAGAAGCAGAGCGAGGAATATGGAACAAATCTGAACATGGCAGCATATTCTATGCTTTCTGGTGCCAGTGATGCGGAAACCTGTGGCAATTTGATTAAACAGGTTTGGTACAATGCAATTTATGAGAAAAGTGACAGCAAAACAGATAAATACACAAAACCAAAGGGATACTATGTGTCTGATTTTAACGATGCCCTGCAAAATCTGTTCTCAGATAGCAGTTTCAGCAGTCAGATAGCTGATATCAATAACAACAAAGAGACCGTCAATTCTTTGATGAAGAAATTAAAGAATCCACCAGAAGAATATAAGGACGCTTATGAATCGCTCTCAAAACTATATGATGCGTATATATCATTGACGAATCTTGCAACGGATCCAACTGGAAGCCTGCAGACCTATTCTCAGAATTTTAATGATGCTGATAACGAGACACTGAATTGTTACAATGCTCTGAAAATGTATTTGGAAGAATAGAAGAAAAGGTCATGCAACTCCCTAAGATTTTTCAAATGAATCATTCGCAAAGTCGAAGTTCTCATTTGCACTTATCATTGAAGAAAAACATACAGTATGGTACAATAATATGGATTGAAAGTATAAGAACGAAATTGAAAAATATACTTTCAAAATACAGGAAAACCATAAGTTTTGTATAACGAAGAGGTAATATACATATGGCAGTATCATACAATGGATTATGGAAGCTATTGATTGATAAAAACATGAAGAAAGTGGATATGATGAACCAGGTTGGAATCAGCAGCAGCACCGTGGCAAAAATGACCAATGGAGAGCTGGTTTCCATGAAGGTTCTGGAAAAGATCTGCGAAAAGTTAGATTGTGATTTTGGAGATATTGTCCATTATGAACGCAAGCCGCAAGGTGGCTGCGTTCATGAGCAAGTAGCGAAAGCGGATTGCGAATGTCCGCTGTGCCAGGAAACGAAGGATGGTGGACAGTAATGGAATACAGTGCAGGACTTACATCAAAATTATTTTGGCTGCAAGAGTCCAGAAAAACAGCAGCTTATATTCTGGAAGGACTTAGCAAGGCAGACATCCGCAAGATTGCTTGGGAGGAAAATATCTATCAGGTGAAAGCTGAATATCGAGCATATGAGGTGTTAAATGGAACATACCGAAGGGTATCTGCCTTACCAGAAGCAGTATTGCAGGCATTTATCACATGTGATGTAGAAACCGCGAAGATTCTGAATCTGATTGCAATTCTGATGGACAGCAGATTATTTTTTGAGTTTTTACATGAAGTATACGACGAAAAGATTCGATTAGGGGAAAAAGAAGTCACAGACCGGGATTTGAACGTCTTTTTTGCAGATAAGGCAATGCAGAGTGATGTGGTTGCTGGCTGGACGGATACTGCAGTACGGAAGTTAAAACAGTGCTTTACCAGAATGATGTTTGAGGCAGGATTACTGGAAAGTAGTGCAAAACCAAGAACAATCAAGCCAATTCATATTGATTACCGGACAGAAGAATTATTGACTGCAAATGGGCTTGGAGAATACTTGAAAGCAGTGAAGGGAGTCTAAGGATGGCAAGATTAAGTTTGGAAGAACGACTGAACCGGATTGAGGATAAGATTTCTGAAAAGTCTTTCCGTGAAAATAAAGGGCTTGGAAATGAAGTCGGATATTATGTGTTTGATTACGATCCGAGAGCAGAGCTGGAAGTACGGAATCATATCGCATACTTAAAAGACAGAATCAACAATGGCAATAAAGATTTTAAAATCATAGAATTTGACCTGTTTCACACGATGATTCAGGTATTGGAGGAAGAAGGATATCTGGAAGCCTTCTTTGATCTGGAAAAAGACAATGGCTTTTTTGATATGGCAGACAGTCTGGTAGAGACATTAGGACTGGATGAAACGAACGAACTGAACCTGATTATCTCAAAGATCTTGCAGGAAGATCTGACAGACAGCGTAATCTTTTTGACAGGAGTAGGAAAATGCCATCCGATCATTGCAAGCCATAATATTTTGAACAATTTACATCAGGTACTGGACAGTGTGCCGGTTGTGATGTTTTATCCTGGAGAATACAGCGGACAGGATCTGAAATTATTTGGAACGATGGATTCCAGAAATTATTACCGGGCATTCCGGCTTGTGTAAAACAAAGGAGAAGAAAAATGCAGATTAAAGAGATGTTTGAGAAACAGATTGACCGTGATATTAAGGGCGTAATCAAAGTAGGTCAGTCTGATGAAGAAAACGTATATCAGGAATTGGACGAATATGTCGTAACAAAAGAACTGTTAAAACATTTCCGTGATTTTTTCGATAACTATGAAAAAGGTATTAATAACAACACAGACAAAATGGGTGTCTGGATCTCAGGTTTCTTTGGAAGTGGTAAATCTCACTTCTTAAAGATTCTTTCTTATCTGTTAAAAAATAGTGTGGTAGAAGGAAAGAGAGCCATCGAGTACTTTACAGACGGAAAGAAAATCGATGATCCGATGCTGATTGCCAAGATGACCAATTCCGGAACCATTTCTTCTGACGTCATGCTCTTTAATATTGATTCCAAAGGATCTGCAAAGGTTGGTTCAGGGAAAGAAGCCATCGTGGAAGTTTTTATGAAGGTATTCAATGAAATGCAGGGATACTGTGGATCTATTCCATATCTTGCAGAATTTGAACGCCAGCTGGATAACGAAGGCAGATTTGAAGAGTTCAAAGAGAAATTTGAAGAGATTGCAGGGGCACCATGGGAGAAAAAGAGACAGGCCTTTGCAGTTATCCAGGATAAAATTGTAAAAACAATCGTAGCGATGGACTTCATGAGTGAGGAAGCAGCACGCAACTGGTGTAAGAATGCCAAGGGAAGCTATGACCTCAGCATTGAGAAGTTTGTATCTCTGGTCAAAGAGTACTGTGAGAAAAAAGGACCGAACCATCATGTTATTTTTCTTGTGGATGAAATCGGACAGTATATTGCAGATGATACACAGTTAATGCTGAATCTGCAGACCATTGTAGAAGATCTGGGAACTGCATGTAGAGGAAAAGCATGGGTGATCGTTACCAGCCAGGAAGATATTGATTCTATCACAAAGACTAAAGGAAATGACTTCTCCAAGATTCAGGGACGTTTCGATACAAGGTTATCCCTGTCGGCATCCAATGTAGATGAAGTTATCCGTAAACGTATCCTGGAGAAAAATGAGATTGCGGAATCTGCATTGAAGTTGTTATATGAGCAGAAAGAATCTATTATTAAGAATCTGATCACATTTACGGCAGATACAGCAGATAAAAAATTATATACAGATAAAACAGATTTTGCAGACTGCTATCCGTTTATTCCATACCAGTTCAACTTACTCGGACAGGTACTGACGGCGGTGCGTACTCATGGAGCTAGTGGAAAGCATTTATCTGACCAGTCCCGTTCTATGTTAGCACTGTTCCAGGAGTCTGCGATTCGATTAAAGGACAGCCAGGAAGGTGTACTGGTACCGTTTAGCTATTTCTATGATCCACTGCATAAATTTATTGACCATCAGCATAGCCAGGTTATTACCGATGCAGAAGACAATAGCAGACTGGATGAGTTTGATGTAGAGCTGCTGAAAGTGCTGTTTATGATTAAATACGTCAAAGAGATCAAAGCAAATGTAGATAACCTTACCACTTTGATGATCTCTAATATTGACGATGACCGCATTGAAATCCGTGGAAAGATAGAGGAATCCTTAAAGAAACTGATCCGAGAGACACTGGTGCAGAAAAATGGAGAAATCTATATCTTCCTGACAAATGAAGAACAGGAAATCAATAATGCGATCAATAACGAATCAGTAGAAATGGGTGAGATTATCGGAGAGGCATCTACCGTAATCTTCGAGGAAATCTTTACAGACAAGAAATATCGTTACAGCAGCCGGTATTTGTTCCCGTTCAATCAGAAAGTAGATGATCGTTATTTTAAGGGAAATCAGTCCAATGATATCGGAGTATCCATCATCACACCATATGGGGAAGATTATCCGGATTCTGCTCTGCGTATGCTTTCAGCACAGGAACATAGTGTGATCGTAAAATTACCGAACGATAGTACCTTCCTAGATGAGATTACCGACTCTATCAAGATTTATAAGTTTTTGAATAAAAATGCTTCTGGTGCAAGAGGAAGTTTTGACAGTATCCGTCGTGCAAAAGAAGATGAACGTATTGAAAAGAAAGATCGTATCCGTATCTTTATTGAGGATGCACTGAAGCATGCAGATATCTATGTGAACGGAGATAAAGCTAATATTTCAGCCAAAGAACCGGCAAGTCGTATCAATGAAGCACTTGGCAAGTTAGTAGCTATGCAGTATAACAAGCTGACTTATATGGAGACAGCACCGGAGCTTTCGGATATTGCTGCCGTATTCAATGGTAACGATGGACAGCTTTCTTTCCTTGGAACCAGTGATACCACACCGAACAAACTGGCACTGGAAGAGGTGATTCAGGTCATCGGTCTTAACAATGCAAGACATATGAAGACTTCTCTGAAATCTCTGCAGGACAAATTCGGAGCAGCTCCGTATGGTTTTGATCCGAAAGATGTACAGTGGCTAGTTGCTATGCTCTTTAAGATGGGAAGAGTATCCCTTACCTATAACAGCCAGAGTTTATCCATGTTGTCCAATACAAAAGATGAACTGGTACGTTACCTGACAAAACGTGAATTTGTCGAAAAACTGCTCATTGACATCAGGGAAAGAGCAACAGACGGACAGATCCGTTCCGTAAAAGAAGTATTGAAAGATTATTTTGGTTTCTCCGTATCCAGTGATGATGACGATACTATTATGAGAAACTTTAAGAATAAAGCGCAGGATAAGCTGGAAACATTTGGTGAAATCATGATTGAATATCGTGTGAATCCGAAGCTGCCATGCAAATCCTTAATGGAACAGGCGAAGAAAAATCTGGAAGAACTTCTGGCAATCAAAGAGCCGGTAGAGTTCTTTAAAACAGTAGATAAAAAGCGAGATGATCTGTTAGACGATGCAGATGATACCGCACCGGTATTTGACTTCTTCAAAGGTGGTCAGAAAAAGATCTTCGAAAAAGCATTGGAACAGATCCAGATGTTTGAAAACAGTAAGACCTATGTCCGTGAACAGGAAATCATGGATAATGTTGCCCAGATGGAAGCTATTGTGACAGCGAAAAATCCATTTAGCCAGATTCAGAAACTGCCGGATATGTCCATGAAATTCGTACAGCAGTATGGAACTTTACTGGAAAAAGAAGCAGAAGAGATGCGCCCAATCGTGGATGATGATCTGGAAAAAGTGTTACATACACTGGATGAAAAAGAATTTGCACCTGTATTCAGAGATAAGTTCGTAAATGCCTTTGCAGAATTAAAACAGAAACTGGATACATCTCATGAGATTGCGGCAGTGAAGAATATCAGACTGGAAAGCGATACATTAAAGCTTCGTTGCATGGATGAAATCACAGAATATGAAGAGGCACATCGTCCAAAACCAGTACCGCCTGTACCTCCGGTGACACCACCTACAGGTGGCGGTCATACAGAACCACCGAAACCGGTAACACCGCCAGTGCAGCCAAAACCAAAGAAACGTAAAAACGTATCCATTAGTAACGTGGCAGGTGCGAGAACCTATTCGATCGAAAATGAGCAGGATATTGATAAGTTCCTGGCAGAAATGAAGAAGAAATTATTAAACGAGCTGGATGAGAATACGATTATTACATTAAGCTAGTCATTCCAGTGGGAGGAAACAGTACATGAACAAGAATGCGATAAAAAAATTTGCTATAGAAGCAAGAAAAAAACTGATTGATTCGGTTACAGACAAAGCCGGTATGCTTGGCATTACAGAAAAATCATGCAGTGAACCAATCACGAAAGGACCAGACTTTGAGGTATATCAAACGATAGCAGGAACAGAAGTAACACTAAATAAAAGACAGTGTGAACAGAGAAGACGACTGGTATCCCAGATTGAATCCCGTGGATTTGAAGCAGTCGTAGAAGAAGTGGCCTATACCTGGTTCAACCGAATCTGTGCGATCCGTTTTATGGAAGTGAATGACTATCTTCCAAACAGAGTTCGTGTACTTTCTTCCGAAAAAGAAGGGAAGATGGAGCCGGATCTCGTGACACAGGCACCGGATGTAGATTTAGATCTGACCGCACAGGAAAAAGAAGAGATTATTAATTGGAAAATGAGCGGTACATCGGAAGATACGGATAAGATGTTCGGTAAATTGTTCCTGAAACAGTGCCATCAGTTGCATGATGTCCTACCGGGACTTTTTGAGGCAGATTCTGATTATATGGAATTGCTGTTTGGTATTTCTTACACCAATAAAGATGATGTCATCTATATGCTGGTAAATCCGGAGACAGGCATTCCAGAAGCAGATTTTAATGTATCCACGCTGGATGATGAAGGCAATCCGACCGGACAGGTGGAGATTATTGGATGGTTGTATCAGTATTACAATACAGAATTAAAAGATGATACCTTTGCAAAACTGAAAAAGAATGTAAAAATCACAAAAGAAAGAATTCCAGCAGCAACTCAGTTATTTACACCAGACTGGATTGTTCGTTATATGGTTGAAAACTCTGTGGGAAGAATCTGGATTGAACATTTACGGGCAGTAGATCCAAGTACAGATGAAAAGGCAACCGCAGAAAGATTTGGATGGAAATATTATCTTCCAGAAGCAGATCAGGAAGAAGCTGTTAATGTAAAACTGGCAGAAATCCGCAGTACTTATAAAGATCTGAAACCGACCGATATTACCTGTATTGATCCTTGCATGGGAAGTGGACATATACTGATAGCTATGTTTGATGTATTGATGGATATCTATGAAAGTGCCGGATATGATAAGCGAGAAGCGGCTTTTGAGATTGTAGAGCATAACATCCATGGACTGGATATCGACCAGAGAGCATATCAGCTGGCGTATTTTGCAGTTATGATGAAAGGTCGTGGATATAACAGACGATTTCTGCGTGGAAGAGATGGAAAACCAGAACCAAAAGTGTATGCGATTGTAGAGAGTAATGAAATCAATCGGAACCATCTGCAGTTCTTTGGAGCACATTTGAGTGAGATGGAAAGAAATCTGGCAGTGACGCAGATCGAAGGATTGTTGGATACTTTCATAGATGCCAGAGAATATGGTTCTATTTTGAACGTGGATGTTTGTGACTGGGATGTACTGGAAAGATTCGTAGAAGATCTGGGAACAGTTGGGCAGATTTCTTTTGAGAGTGTGGGAAGTGAAGAAACACAGGAAAGCTTACGAAAACTTGTAAGAGTGGCAAAGAATCTTGGACAGAAATACGATGCAGTGGTGACGAATCCTCCGTATATGGGAGCGTCTGGAATGGGAGCAGAGTTGTCTAAATATGTGAAAGGCAATTATCCTAACAGTAAGAGTGATTTATTTTCGGTGTTCATTGAAAAATGGAATACGATGGTTAATAAGAATGGCTTTAATTGTATGGTGACAATGCAGAGCTGGATGTTTTTATCAAGTTTTGAGAAGATGCGTGTCAATATACTAAACACAAGGAATATAACAAATTTATTACATATGGAAAATATGGTGATGGGAATTGCTTTTGGAACAGCAGTTACAGTATTTAGAAATGGCCATGTTCAGGGATATAAAGGGACATATAATCAAATTAAGTTATGTGATATTGTAAATAACAAACCCAAATATTTTCCAGTTTTAGATAATAGATTTTCACAAGTTGCAACTGATAATTTTTCAAAAATTCCGGGAAGTCCTGTGGCGTATTGGGTAAGTGAAGAAATTATAAAAGATTTTGAAGCTGGAGAAAGATTGGGAAATATTTCAAAACCTCGTCAAGGAATGGCGACAACAAATAACAATAGATTTTTACGCTTATGGTATGAAGTGAGAATAAATAATATTGGTTTTAATTTAACATCTATAGAAGATACGGTTCGAGATGAAAAGTGGTATCCGTATAATAAAGGTGGCGAGTTTAGAAAATGGTACGGAAATAATGATTATGTTGTAAACTTCAAAAATAAGGGAAAAGAGGTGTGCGATTATATTGATCAAACATCTTCTGTTAATAGCAAAGGGCGTGTTATCAATCGCGAACACTATTTTCATGAGTGTATTTCGTGGTCGTTAGTATCTTCTGGAAATATTGCATTTAGATATAAGCCACAAGGATTTATATTTGATGTTGCAGGAATGAGTTGTTTTGCAGACCACGATTTATTGCTGTATTTATTAGGGTTAAATAATACTAAAGTTGTTAGAAGTTTAATGGGAACATTAGCTCCGACAATTAACTTTCAAGCAGGGGACATCGCTAATATTCCTGTTAGATTTGATGAGAAGAAAAAAAGAGATATAAATGAAATTGTAATAGATAATATTCGAATCGAACAAGAGGAGTGGGATAGCTATGAGACCTCATGGGATTTTAAAGCGCATCCGTTATTGGAAAACGAGATAGGTAAAGAATCAAGAAGTTTAAAAAAGAAATATGAGTGTTGGAAAGAAATGTGCGATAGACGTTTTGAAACAGTTAAGCGTAATGAAGAAATATTAAATGAAAAATTTATAGAAATATATAAACTGCAAGATGAATTAACTGTAGATGTTGCTGACAGTGACATAACGATTAGAAAAGCTGATTTATCTAGAGATATTCGTAGTTTGATTTCTTATGCAATTGGTTGTATGTTAGGAAGATTTTCACTAGATGAAGAAGGGATAATTTTTGCTGGAAATATGTGGAATCAGGATAAATATCAAACTTATATTCCAGATGAGGATAACTGTATCCCAATTACTGATGAAGAATATTTCTCTGATGATATCGTATCTCGTTTTGTAGAATTTATAAAAACAGTTTATGGCTCAGATACTCTAGAAGAAAATCTTGATTTTATTGCTAGTGCATTAGGTAATAAAGGTGATACTTCTAGAGAAGTAATCCGTAATTATTTCTTGAAAGATTTTTATGCAGATCATCTGAAAGTTTATCAGAAACGTCCAATCTACTGGATGTTTGACAGTGGCAAACAGAATGGATTCAAAGCATTGATTTATATGCATCGCTATGATGCAGACACCGTTGGTCGTGTAAGAACCGATTACCTTCACAGAGCACAGAAGTATGTAGAGACAGCCATGCAGAGTGCTCAGTATACTATTGATAATGCCTCATCTGCATCCGAAAAATCGAAAGCAACGAAAGCTGTTACGAAGTATACCAAACAGCTTGCAGAAATGAAGATTTATGATGAAGCCATTGCTCATATTGCAAATCAGAGAATTGAGATTGATTTGGACGATGGCGTAAAAGTAAATTATGAAAAATTCCAGGGAGTGGAAGTCGCCCAAGAGGGAAAGAAAGCTTTAAAGGTAGATTTGCTGGCAAAATTAAAATAGTACCTAAAAATGAGACTAACTAAGGAGGAAGCAATAATGGATTTATACTTGCCGGATTCTTTTGAGGATGTAAAGTTCGAATTGAATGATAAATTGGAAAAAATGATGGAATTCGTCGTTCCAGTACAAGACGCAGAAAAAGAAGTTGCGTTTATTGCAAAAAATATTCGAAATGCCGGAAAACTGCTTTTAATACATGGTATTCCAGGAGTTGGAAAATCAACATTTATTCAGTCACTGAAATGGAGATCCCATATGCCAATTAGAGATGTTGTTAACATTGATGCAACAGAATTTTCGGCGCAAGGATCAAAATTAGTTCAGATTAATGAAAAAATAAAAGAAGTCATTGAAAATCATGATATTGCTGTGAATTCTAATGGTGTATTTACAATTGTTTTAGATTACTTGGAATCAATTCAAGATGAAACATCTGAAAATAAAAAGGCATTTTTTAGAGATTTAAATGGCATACTTAGGAAAAATCCAATTTTTATAATATGGCCAGTCACTGAAAAACAAGATGTGGATGATATAAAAAAATATTCTCAAGCAGTTTCTGGGACATTATTTTATAGGGGAAAAGAAGTTTTGGATTTTAAAGGTCCAAATAAAGATGAATTTCCATCTATATTAAAGAATACTATTTCGGTAATAAATGCGGGATATATTTATAGTGATTTTCAGCTGACAGATTCTGATTTTATAGAGGTTTTGAATACATTAAACGGTAAAGAGAGTCCATTTACGTTACGAGATTATATTATTGAAATTAGAGAGTTGTGGTTTAAGAAGACAGATAGAGTTGACAAAATACTAAAGAGTATACCAAAGCCGACAGAAGTGTGGTTTATATTTAGTATGCCAGAGGCAGAGCAATTAGTTGCTCAGTTTGTAAGAAAATCTCAAAATATTGAAGAATGTTGGGATGCATATCATGCAAAATTAGATGAATATATCCATGGAAATCAGAAAGCAGAATTTTGGGACTCTAATAGACTACAATTAGCATTATCTGGCGCATTTAAAACAAAAATAATGTATTTACAAACAAGTGCATTAGTTTCATGTTTGGCATCATATGGGAATGCATATGGTGTTAATGAAAAAATAGATTGGGATAAATTAACGTTTCCTAAGAATTGGAAGCAAAAATCGACAGCTAAAAGTTTTTTGAAAAGAACACCTATTTTAAGACAATTAAATGGGGAAAAAATAACTTTTGGGGCAATACGTGGAAATTCAAATAATGCAATAGAAAAGGCTAGAACAGCGTATGAAGAAATAAATAAAGTAGCCGCAGGATATAATTTGGAACATGATGGAAGTGATAAACCTTTTAATAAAACGATAGCTGCAGTTTTGCAAGAACTGCGCCCAGATTTAACTATAACTCCAGAAAAACAGCATCCATGGCTAAATAATATATATCCAGATATAACGGTTGAACTTGAAGACAGATTGATATGTTTGGAGTTTCACTATACGAAGAAAAAGGTACCTTCAGCTATTGCTGATTATGTTTTGAAAAAAATGGATACATATATGAGACAAGTAGAAAATAAGTATCCAGCACTATTTAAATAATACAAAAATGAGATTGTGTCAGGAGAAATAACTATGGATTTACAAAATATACAAGATCAGTTAAATACAGAATTTTCCAAAGAAAATACCCGTATCATATTCTGGTTTGACGATAAAGGGGAATATGAGGATGAGGTATCGGAAATTCAGTTAGATGATGCAAAATTACATATTTTGGATGGAACAAACTGGTTTTATTCCAAATGGTTATTAAATGAATCAGATACAGAGAGCAAGTATCTTGTATATGCACCATTTCCAAAACCAAGTGATGCAGAGAATCCATTAGCAGATATGTATTATTACTCGGTTCCGTATTATACGGACCGAGTATCCCAGTTATCACAGGAAATTGGTATTGATAATAAGTTTAAAGAGCATTTGTCACAATATCAAAATTTCTGGAAAAATAAAGATTGGATTAAACAATTCAAAGAACTCAATATAGACCATTTCAATGTAGAAACCATTGATATTGGTCTGATTGCGGTGCTTACAGATGTAAAAACTCCAAATTTTGAGGAGATTACACGACAGTTATTATTAAACGATAGCGAAGCGTACATGAAAGCATTAGAGGATAACGGACTTATAGAAAAGTTTTGGGAGTTATGTGAGAAGTATTTGGGATATCAGTCTGAAAATTCGAATGTAGAAGATTTGGCAGCATGTTTGTTATTAACTTATGCATCAGTATCGTTGAAAGATACATTGCCAGCTGTTTTAAAATCATATGTATTGAAAAAGAAGAATGATGTGGTCGTATTTGTCCGGAATTTGATGGACAATGTACTATATCAGGATGCATATGACATATTATCAGAAAAAGTGGACAAGACATTGCGGGTTGTATCTAGAATTCAGGAAGAATTAAAGAAGGATGCAGACAAAGCTAAAGATCAGTCTGCACAGCTTCTGGATATTGCGAACTGCGATGCTTTCCGGGGGCTGGATGGCATTTTAATTGACTGGGCATTGGATCAGTTAAATGATGAGATTCTGGATGCCCAGATTGATGGCATGAACCTTGCACAAATCGCAGAGCAGCGAACGGCAAAGTCCTGTCATTTTGGAAATGTATATAAAAATGAATATCAGGCAATCAAATATGCTTATCAGATGATGAAAGCGGTATCTGTTATGGAAGTGACCAGTGATATCAAAGAAATGGTTGCAGATTACCAGAAACAGACGTATTTGATTGATTCATATTATAGATGGTTTTACAGTGCCTATGACTGTATGGAAGATATGGAGCGTTTTGCACAGGTGAGAGAGCGAATCGAGAATATGTATTCCTTCACTTATCTGCAGAAAGTAACTCCGAAATGGAATCAGGAACTGACAGAGAGTCTTATGGCAGATACCGGATTGAAACGTCAGGAAGATTTTTACCGCAATTATTTGAAAGCATACGAAGGAAAAAACCGTGTGATTGTGATTATTTCGGATGCTTTCCGGTATGAATGTGCGAAAGAGTTGATGGAACGCCTAGAGTTGGATGAAAAGTGTACACCGAAGCTGGAGTGTATGATCAGCAGTCTTCCATCCGTAACCTCAGTGGGAATGGCAAGTCTTTTACCACACAATGAGATGCAGGTAGATGATAAATTGAATGTTACAGTAGATGGACAGAGTTGTGGTGATTTGGTATCTAGGGATAAAATCTTAAAAACACAGAATGAAAATAATGTGGCTTTAGCTTTTGATGATTTGATTAATGCAAATCAAGACAGACTTCGTGAACTATTGCAGGGAAAAAATATTGTATATATTTATCATAATCAGGTGGATGCTCGTGGTGATAAGCCAGCAAGTGAAAATGAAGTTTTTAGGGCTTGTGGAGAAGCAATAGAAGAAATTCATCGATTGATACATAGATTAACAATGTATTTATCAGCACCGAAATTTTTTATCACAGCAGATCACGGTTTTCTGTATAAGAGAGACAAGCTACAGGAATTTGACAAAGTATCCTACGATCGGGAAATCTGTGCATATTCCAATAAACGGTTCCTACTTACAACACAGAAGGTAAACGAACCGGGAATGAAGTCCAGAATGATGGCATATATGAATAACTTATATGTGACAACACCGATTGGAGCAGACATTTTCAAGGTGGCTGGTGGCGGACAGAATTATGTGCATGGTGGTTCTTCACTCCAGGAGATGCTAATACCGGTAATTGAGCTGACAACAAATACTAGAGCAGTTGCATATGATTACGTGGATGTGATTTTGACTTCTGTGAACAGAAAAGTGACAAATCTGATCACTTACTTTGATTTTATCCAGACAGAGAAAGTGACTGATACTATGAAGGCACGAAGCTTGGTGGCATACTTTACGACAGAAGAGGGAGAGAAGATATCCTTTGATGTACCGATTGTTGCAAATAGTAGAGATGAAGCACCAGAGAAGAGGACATTCCATGAGAAGTTCACATTGAAGTCTAGAGAATATAAGTATGGTGATAAGTATTATCTGGTACTGGCAGATGCAAATGATGAGAAGAATATTCTGCAACAGTATGAATTTATGATTGATATTGCATTTGTGGATGATTTTGGATTTTAGGAGACAATTTAATGCGATTTAATAAACATCAACGCGATATAATAAAAGCTATAAATAATAAAGAAGTATATGACATTGAGAGCTTTGTGAAAAAATTTAATTTATATGAACAGTTTATTGTTGATAAAGAAAAAATAAAGAAGGCTTTTGATGAATCAGAATCAGGAAAAGTATATCCTGTAGATGTAGTAAAAAATCTGTTGGAACATGAAAATAAAAGAAGAATTAGTGTTCCAGCAAAATTAGAATATACGGAAAATAAGAAAAAAGTTACATTTAATAATTGCTGTTATGAATATGATTTATGGGATGAAAAAGGCTTTTATATTGCAATAGATTATGATGAGATTGTAGGATTTATTTCTTTATGGGAGTATTTAAAACGAGAGTTGGATGTATTTGAGGTGGAAAAAGAAGTTAGTAAAAGTGAAATAGAGTTGTTTTTTAGAAAATATAAGAAAACAACAAATACGCTGAACGATACAGATAATTACATACCCATTGTTCAAGAAGAACCATTTCAGTTGATTGATAATAAGCTTCAGAAGAAAGTTGGAGAGGTCGACTACAATGCAGTGAAAAGAAATGCGTATAATTACGTGGAAGAAGATGTTAAGATTGATAGCGAACAATTAAAGATGTTTTCTGCTTATTTAGATAAAAAGATTTTACCAACTCCTAGTTTAACAAAATACGTTTCAAATAAATATCGGACAGAAGATGAAAAAGCAACCAGACTTTCTCTGATAATAGCCATTGTTTCGATTATTATTTCCATATGTTCATCTTTATTTTCAATATATGCTACGTTAAAAGTAGATCCATCGAATGATAATTTGAAAATCATTCAAGAAAAACTTGATACAATAGAAAATAGTATTAGAGATGATATTGATAATAAGATGAAAATTGAAATTCAATTTAGCAAATAAAGAGGTGTGATATGGACGAGTTTAGTAGTGTACAAAAAAATACAACAGAAGACAAGCGAGAAGAAATAAAACAAAAACTCCGTCAGTATTATGACGGTCGTATAGTACGGAAGGATTTAACAAAGTCCATCCGTGAAGGGGCTAACGTTCCGGTTTATGTACTGGAATATCTCCTCGGGCAGTACTGCAATTCTGATGATGACGAGATCATTGAAGAAGGCGTAGAGAACGTAAAGCGTATTTTGAGAGATAACTATGTGCGTCCGGATGAGGCACAGAAGATTCTCTCTCTTTTGCGTGAAAGAGGTAGCTATACAGTGATTGACCGTATCACGGTTGTACTGAATACAAAGGAAGACCGCTATGAAGCTACATTCTCTAATCTGGGTGTAAAGGGAATCCCGATTCATCCGGATTATGTGAAAGATTATGACCGTCTGCTCTGTGGTGGCATCTGGTGTATCCTGCAGATGGAGTATGAGTTTATTGAGGAAGATAAGAAGAATACCCAGCCAATCCGTATCCGTAAACTGACACCAATCCAAATGCCGCATGTGGATATGGATGAAGTGAGAAATGGAAGAAAAGCATTTACAAAGGATGAATGGATGGATGTTCTGCTTCGTTCGACCGGATTGGAGCCAGATTGTTTCAGTGAGAGAGTAAAGTGGCTGTTGATTGCCCGTATGATTCCGCTTGTAGAGAACAACTTTAACCTCTGTGAGTTAGGACCACGTTCTACGGGTAAATCTTACATATATGAGCAGATTTCTCCAAACAGTATTTTGGTTGCCGGTGGACAGACAACCGTAGCCAATCTCTTCTACAACATGTCCAACCATACCGTAGGTCTTGTGGGTATGTGGGACTGTGTGGCTTTTGATGAGGTCGCCGGTATTAAGTTTAAAGATAAAGATGGTATCCAGATTATGAAAGGCTATATGGCATCTGGAGCATTTTCACGAGGAAAAGCGGAGATTCAGGCAAAGGCATCTATGGTATTTGTAGGAAATATCAACCAGAGTGTGGATACTCTTTTGAAGACATCAAGCTTATTTGATCCATTTCCACCGGAAATGGGAACAGATACAGCGTTCCTGGATCGTATGCATTGTTATATTCCAGGTTGGGAGATTCCAAAATACAGACCGGATTCATTTACGAACGATTATGGATTTATCACGGATTATCTGTCAGAGTTCATGCGTGAGCTTCGTAAGGACAGCTACAGTGATCTGATGGACAAGTATTTCCGTCTTGGCAACAACCTGAATCAGCGTGATACCATTGCCGTTCGTAAGATGATTTCCGGATTTACGAAACTTCTGTATCCAGATGGAGAGGTAACAAAAGAAGAATTACGTGAGATCGTGGAAATTTCACTGGAACTTCGTCGCAGAGTAAAAGAACAGTTAAAGAAGATTGGCGGCATGGAGTTCTATGATGTGAATTTCTCTTATACAGACAATGACAGCTTTGAAGAGCATTACGTTTCCGTTCCAGAACAGGGTGGTGGAAAATTAATACCAGAAGGCATGGGAAAACCAGGATCTGTTTATACCGTTTCCAAATCAAAGACAGGCATGATTGGCTGTTATATGCTGGAAACGCAGATGATGCCTGGTAATGGAAAGCTGACCTGTACTGGTATTGGATCAGGAAAAGAACCAAAAGAAGCAACCAATACAGCATTTAATTATCTGAAAGCAAATGGAAACCGCATTTCCGGTCAGATCAGTACCACAACAAAGGATTATATCATTAACTATCAGGATATGCAGGGCATTGGAATGACAGGAAACCTGGCACTGCCGACATTGATTGCGATTTGTTCCGCAGCACTTGGAAAGACACCACTTAACAGTCTTGCAATTCTTGGTGAAATTAGTATTGGTGGTACTCTGATCAAGGTAGATGAGCTGGCAAGTACTCTGCAGGTATGTCTGGACAGTGGAGCAAAGAAGGTGTTGTTGCCAATTACATCTGCAGGAGATTTGGGAACCGTACCATCGGATTTGGTTGGAGCATTTAGCCTGATTTTCTATTCCTCCGCAGAAGAAGCAGTATTTAAAGCACTTGGTGTGGAATAAGATTCGAATACAGTACAATAGCAGATAAGAAGGTGATGAGTTATTTTTGAACAGGATTTTGAAGAGATGCTACGGCAACACCAGGCATCTCTGGATGATAGAAAGAAATTTACTGCATTGGTAAAAGACTTATTTCCAGATCAGGCGAAGAATGTCAATCTACTATTGATGGCATATAACATGGGAATTGCACAGGATATCCAGAGTGCATCCCATATCAATAATACCTTTGCTTTCCGTTATGTGAAGCAACTGATGGATGATTTTGGCATGAGCCGTGTCAATGCAGACTGGATTGTATCGGTGTGGTGTTCCTGCTATGGAGGAAAAGTTCTTGGAAAAGCCTGCGATATTTCCATTCAAAAGGAGGGAAGCGGACCGGCAATTCAGGGAGAACAGTCATCTTCTGGCAGATCTTATGGAGATCTTTTTACATATGAGAAAAGCCGCAGGGGAAAAGGTCTTGCAGTAACTGGATTCCGTGGGGATAAGAATAAGACGATTATTTTCCAGAACAGATCCGGGAATACGCCGGTAGTGGAGATTGCAGATGACAGCTTCAGTAATTCTCCGACCGAAGAAGCCATTCTGACAGAAGGAATAGCGTATATTGGACGAAATGCTTTTTCTGGATGTAACAAACTACATCAGGTGGTATTGCCGATCAGTATTGAGGAGATTGAAGATTCAGCCTTTAAAAACTGTAGCAGTCTCAAATCAATATCATTGCCTATGTCATTAAAGACGATGGGGGATGGTGCGTTGAAAGGCACTGGCTTGCGGACGATTGAGATTCCTAAGAGTGTGTACTGGTTAGGGGACGGGCTAGTGGCAGACTGTCAGTCTATGGAGAGAGTGACAATTCCTGAGAATATAGGTAGAATCCCGGATCGTATGTTTGAAGGCTGTGCGAATCTAAAAAAAGTGGAATTACATGAAAAACTAGGAGTCATCGGTGAACGTGCATTTTTTGGCTGCAGTTCCTTAGATTTTATTGTGATCCCGGACAGTGTAAAACAGATTGGGCAGGATGCTTTTACTAATACAGATAAACAGTTTATTATGCAATGTTCTTTTGGCTCTTATGCAGAGGAGTATGCCAGAAAGAACAAATTCAAATATCAGCTGGTATAGCATAAGTTTCAGATTGTCGCCTGCTATGCGACAACGAAAGAGAAGATTTACGGTATATTGACTGGGTAAAGAGGTGAGAGGATGGGACTTTTTGATGCACTATTTGGAAATCGGAACCAGATTCCTACGGTGACAACGATTTTGCCAGATGCGGCAAGACAGGAGATTATTGCCGGCAGACTTCCAATTTTAAATACAGACAAACTGTTCCTGAAACGTGGAGAGAAAATCCATTTTATTGATAAGGCAGTTAATCTGGAAGAAAAGACAGTAAAGCAGTATCGGCATTATGGGCATAGCAGTCCCGGATTATTTGAAGGAACTCGTTGGAGTTCCGGAAGAGGAAGAACAGTTGAACATACAGAGCTAGTACAGCATAGAGGAATCTTATACATAACAAATCAGAGGATTGTGTTTCAGGCAACAGAATGGGGATTTGATAAGACCTATCGTTATCTGACCGCAATTACTCCATACAGCAATGCCTGTGAAATGCAGTTTGGAAATAAATCTTATTGCATGATCGTGGCGGATGGAAGTGTAGTAAATCAGGTATTGCAGTTGATCAAACAAAGGAGGCAGATACCATAATGGAAGGACAATTAAAAAATGGAACAATTCTCACTTCAGAGAGTGGAAATAAGTATGAGGTAGTCAGTCTTCTGGGAGCCGGTGGACAGGGAGAAGTCTATGATGTGAAATGTGGCAGCAATCATTATGCTTTGAAATGGTACTTTAAGGGAAGTGCTACCGAGCGTCAGAAAAAGATTCTGGAAACAATTATTGCAAAAGGTTCACCGGATGAAAGTTTTCTCTGGCCTATGGAGCTGATTGTACCTGCTAAAAGTGATCTATACGGTTATATCATGCCTCTTCGACCGAAAAATTATAAAAGTATCGTGGATCTGATGAAGAAACGTGTAAATCCATCTTTTTATACGCTGTGCAGAACTGCTTTTAATTTGACCAGAGGTTATCAGAAACTACATGCTATGGGAGCTAAGTACCAGGATATTTCTTTCGGAAACTTATTCTTTAATCCGGATAATGGAGATGTACTGATTTGTGACAATGACAACGTATCCTTTGATAACAGCAAGCCAGGTGGAGTCCTTGGTACACCGGGATTTATGGCACCAGAGATTGTAAGAGGAGAAAAACGACCATCCAAAGATACAGACCGATATTCACTTTCCGTGCTGTTGTTTTATCTTTTTATGGTGAATCATCCACTGGAAGGAAAATTGGAAGCAAGTATTCGATGTATGGATATGGCAGCCAGAGTGAAACTGTATGGTACAGATCCGGTATTTATCTTTGATCCGAATAATAAGACGAACAGACCGGTGAAAGGAATTCATGATAACGCTACCATTTACTGGCCGTTATATCCGGAAAAACTGAGACAGATGTTTACGAAAGCATTTACAGTTGGATTGAATGAGCCAAGCAAACGTATTACGGAGCCGGAATGGATGACGTTATTCTCTAACATGATGAGCGGAATGTTGCAGTGTTCCTGTGGTGCACAGCTTTTTTATGATGAAGATTTGGAAGCGAAAGGTGTAACACATACCTGCTGGAACTGTGGAAAAGCTGTACAGGTACCCAATAAGATCATCATTGGGAAAAATCAGGTACTGTTAAATCAGAATACAAAGTTGTTACATCATCATGTTTACGATGATTTTGATATGGATACTGTAGTAGGTTCTGTCGTTCAGAATCCAAAGAACCCAGCACTCTGGGGAATCCGGAATGAGGACAAGGTGAACTGGACGTATCAGAAAGCAGATGGCACACAGATACCAGTTGCTCCAGGAAAGACAGCTGGAATTGCAAAAGGTGTAAAGATTTTATTCCCTGAATCAACAGGGGAGTTCAAATAAGGATTGAGAAAATAATAAAAGCACATGTGGGAGGGATTTACCATGGAGGTATTACAAAGACCAGGCGGAGAATTAGCAACAAGACCGATTCATTTCTTTTGGGTAGTGGACTGTTCAGGATCCATGTACGGAGAGAAAATCGGAATCGTCAACAATACAATTCAGGAGTGCATACCGGAAATGCGCTCCGCAGCGGATAATAATCCAAATGCACAGCTACTGATCCGTGCATTACAATTCTCATCCGGAGCAAGCTGGATTACATCCAATCCAGTGCCAGTAGAGGATTATGGATGGGAAGATATGGATGCAAATGGACTGACAGAGCTGGGGAAAGCGTTTGATCTTTTAGCGGCACAGTTAAGTATTCCGCCAATGCCAGAACGGGCATTACCGCCGGTTATTGTACTTCTTTCCGATGGACAGCCGACAGATGATTATAAAAAGAGCATGGAGAAGCTGAAAAAACTGCCATGGTTCCGAAAAGCAGTGAAGATAGCGATTTCCATCGGACAGGACGCAGATGATGAAGTGTTGATTGAATTTGCTGGAAACAAAGAGCTTGTATTGCAGGCAAACAATGCAACAGCACTGGCAAAAATGATTAAATGGGCATCTACGACAGCTTCTATGGTATCCGCACCATCAAGTAAGCCAATGAATTCGGTTGCAACATCCATACCTGCAGCTGCATCAGGAGCTTCCGTAGCAGCTTCTGCACCAGCAGATGATCCGTTTGCACCGGCAAACAATGGGGCACCACTGGTACTTGATATGAGTAATATTCCAAATCCAGATGATTTTGATGAAGGTGCTGTCTGGTAAGAAGAGGAGGAGTCGGATGAAACGCTATATATGTGATGGAATCGTCAAAGGTGCGACTCATGTAAGAAATCAAACGCCTTGCCAGGACAATAAACGAATCGTAGAAATATCAGATAAAATTGCGATTGTTGCAGTTGCAGACGGTCATGGAAGTTCTAAATGTCCCAGAAGTGACAGAGGATCTATGATTGCTGTGAATTCTTTCTATGAAGTGATGAAGAACTATCTGAAAGTCTATGGAGAGGATGAAACAGGACTGTCTAATCTAATCACTTTCCTTAACCGGGAAGGTGACATGCGCTTCGCTCAGGATGTATGTGAAGAATGGCAGGCAAGGGTGAAACAGTCTTTTTATAAAAATAAAGCAGATGGAATGACCGATGAAGATGGAAATATTAAGTGGCCGTCCGTATTTTCTCTGTACGGAACGACGCTGCTTGGAATGCTGGTGACTGACAGCTTTGTATTTTCTTTCCAGATCGGAGATGGTGATATCAGTGTTGTGACAAAAGAAGAAGTCGAACCACTGGTAGAACCGGAGAAATTCCTTGGAACAGAAACACATTCCCTGTCAAAACCGGATGCATGGAGAAAAGCCGTGGCATCGGTGCGAAGACGGGAAATGGAAAGTGAAGAGCCATATATGTATATCCTTTCTACAGATGGATTTGCCAATAGCTATACGTCGGATGAAGAGTATCAGAAGACATGTAAGGATTATCTGCAGATGCTTCAGGAGCATGGAGCAGACACAGTGCAGGCAAATCTGAAAAATTGGCTGACGGAGACCAGTGAACTTGGGTGTGGAGATGATATTACAGTTGTCATGGTTTATTTTACAGCCGAATAATAGGTATTGAGGTGTGGTATATGGCTTGGGGATATGAGAAGTGTTTTACGATAGAACACGACAATACTTTAAAACGCAGGATTGATTGCAAGGATTGTATTTACTATGATTCCAGTGATAAATCATGTATGAAACGACCGCTATATTTACCAGTGGACGGATATAATTCATGGCGAAACTGCAAGTATTTTGAACTGGATCATAGTGTAAGCCATTATGATGAGAAGAGCTTGCAGTATGTTCATGAACTTGCAAGAAGAAAAAGACAGCAGGAACAGCAAGCACAGCAAAAGAAAACGACTGGCATAAAGAAAACGGTACAGACAAAGCAAAATGTAAAACCAAAAGAAAAGGGAATTCCTATCGTTCATGATGAAAAAATAAAAGCAAAGCCACAGATGAAAAGATTGAGAGATGGTTCTTTATTCTGTGTGGTAGAGACATTTCCAAAGGGAAAGAAGCTTCAGACAGAATTAGTACCAATTATCAAATCTGGTGGTTCTGGAAAGAAAATAATGATTGGACGAGACACCGAGGCGAATAAGATTTATATCACCAATAAGGCTTATACAAAAGAAGCTATCGAAAAGGTATATCAAGTTTTAAATGGAAAAAGTGCAGGTAAGAAACAGAAATGATTGTAGATCGCTATTATTATCATCAACTGAATAAACAAGAACAGGCGATTTATAAGGCATTTTATAATGGTGCAATGTTACATAAGGAAATTATTCCGATTCCATTGCGTGGAGAATTTAGCCAGGAGAGTTTTGAACGTATATTCATGGCGATGACGAGGGATAATCCATTGATTTATTTCTTGAACCAGTCAGCTTGCAGCACTGCCAGTGATATGTTTGGACATGTTGCAATTTGTCCGCAGTATTTTTTTACGAAAGAGAAGGTAAAAGAATACAATCGGAAAATTGAAAAAGTGGTGAATGAGCTTGCAGGACAACTGCATTTGTTGGAATGTAATGATTATGAAAAAGAACTTCGAGTGCATGACTGGATTTGTCAGAATGTTGAATACGATTATGAAGGAACTGATAAGGATAAAATATCCAGAGTGATTGCGTCTCACAATATCCTTGGTGTTTTTGCATATCATAAAGCCCAGTGTGAGGGAATTGCAAAGGCAGTGAAAGTTCTTCTAAATGCGGTTGATGTGAAATGTATTGTTGTGACTGGCGATTCAGTAAAAAGTGGACAGAGTGTGCCACATGCATGGAATATTGTAGATATTGATGGAGAACCGTATCAGTCAGATGTTACCTGGGATATAGGTGCAATGGGACAGAGCAGGCATCGTATCGCACATGATTATTTTAATCTGACAGACGAGTTGATGAATCAGGATCACAAAGCAGATAGCAGCTTGCCGGAATGCAAAAGCAAGAAAGCAAATTATTATGTGCAGAAAGGTTGTTCTTTTCAGATGAGACACCGACTTATGGCATATATAGACAGGCTAATTGAAAAGAATGAACGGATCTATGAATTCCGTGCAGAAAGCAGACTGAATAAAGCAGGCATAGAAAAAGAAGTTGCTGATCATATTGTGCAGAAATTACATGAGCAGGGAAGAAGTAGTGTTGGAATAAAAACGTGTTCTAACAAAGAACTTGGAATATACCGTATCGAAATATCTTGAAGAGGGTAAAGATATGCTGGAGTTGACGATTTATGGAATTGGATTTTTCTTATGTACGTTGCTGATCCAATGTATGCTTTTTAAAGTTCGAAAGAATCATAATCATGGACCGAATGGAATATGGGTTGGAAGCAGAGCAATTATGGTGTTGTGTGTGGTCGGCATTATCAATTATAAAGTTGAATATCTTGCGGCAATACTGGGATTTATCTGTGCGGATGAGGTCGGTAAGGCTACTGGATGGCATTGAAGAAAAAGGGGGATTTTTAGATGATTACAACAATGAATGAAATTGAACAAAGATTTGACGCAATAAAGGATCATAAGCCAAAAGCATCAAAAAAACTAAATGAACTCGGAGAAATATTGGCATCTGCATATAAAATAAATCCAGATAGAGCAGATGAGATGTGGCAATATTTAGTTGAGTTAAATGTAAGAGATGATGAAAAAAATGCAAAATTTTATATTGCCCAAGTATTTAATAAAGTAAAAGGTTTGATTCCGGCAGATGAAGCTACAGACCTCATTATGATGACACCAGAACGTGTTGAAATGATGTTGCTGTATGGATATGATGGAGGAACTTTGTACTCCGTATTGAATACTTTAACGATTGGATTTTTAAAGAATGAAAATGTAAATAATGTGATGGCTTCTTTAGAATACGTTTTTGAAAAGTTCGGAGGAGTAGAATCAGGAAATCCAGAAATATTAAAAGCAACAAAAACTATTGTGCAAACAGGTGCAGAATTGCTTCAAACAGATAAGGACTATGAAGATACAATTTCCGATCTGTTAAATGAACTTGAAAGTTTAGATAATGAGAAAATTGCTGCTTATGCAAAAGTAAACAGTTTGTTATTGGGGTTAAGCAAAACAAATAACATCGAAGATTTACTTCAATTAGCGAGTGAATTTGGATTCACGCAAGAATTTATGGACTTGTTGTGGTTGGCTAGAGAAGATGTATCAACAGAAAAATTAGAGATAATATGGCAAAATCTTGTTGAAAATATGGAAGACAACAATCTACTGCCGATACCAGAAGAATATGGAGAAGAGGAAGCAGAAGAATATTCTGACTCTAAAATTTGCTTTTTCGTGAATCTTATTGGGGAAAATGATCGGTTGTTAACCAAATATTTTGAAAATAACAGAGGCAATTTCTTTAAACAATGTATTTTTTATAAATGGATTCAAGATGAAGCGTGGGAAAAAATAGCAGAGTATATTGCAAAGAGTTTAATGGCTTTTGAAGATCAGAATAATATGTTCGATTATGGATACATGAATATGATTAGTCCCTATATGGAAGGATATTTAATGGGCGAATATATGGATCGAACAGATCGTTGGGGTAGAAGCATAAAAATTATAAATGAAAACAATATCGATAAATTTATAGATGCGCTGTGCAAAGCGTCAGTGATGTCCGTTGGCTGTGAAAATCACGAGAAATATCATAAGAGAGTAAAGGAGTTTGTTGAAAAAACAACAGGTGATATGAGTTGCTTTGAAAAATATGGTTTTTCAGAGAAGCTGGATACAAGAAGTGGTTTGGAAAGGTTAAAGGCATTTACCCAGGATTTCTTAAAATCTGGAAAAAGAGAAATTGATTTTAGAGTTCCGTCGCATGAACTGAAGAGTATCATGGATAAAATAAATGAAGAAAATCGTGCATTGGAAGAGCCAAGGGATATTGAGTATGTATTAGCTTGTAATGATGATGTTATTGATTTTTATTATAAACATACTCGTCAGGATTTTATGGTTAAGGGGAAAATGTTAGCAGCTTGTATTAAACACGATGATATTGAACGTGCAATAAAAATAATAGAGTTACTTAAAGATACTCAGGCGTATGAAAATTACAATGATTTAAATGGTTGGGAAAGGCAGTTTGGACTGACTATAGAATATTGTATTAAAGAATTTGATACGGGGCGTTTTACATGGAAGCAAGAAGAGATAACACCTGGCATGATTGAACAGTGTAAAGAAATTGCTCATATGTGTTTCGAATATTTGAGTGAAGAAAGTATAGACAGGATAAAGGCTGAAATAAGAAGAATATGTCCGAATGAAGATGGTGCAGATGAGTATATTCAAAAATTATTAGCTGATGTAAAAATATATTGTACATTTCCGAAGCCACGTGGAAAAGGGGGAGCACCAAATATCAATAGAATGTCTGATGAGATATGGAAATCGTTTGAAATTTTGTCAAACATGGGACGTATAGATGTTATTTGCCAAATCATGGAACAATTTGCTGCTGTAAAAGATATTTTAAAACCAGTTGCATATGATACTTGGATGAGCTTTATGAATCGTGGAATTAAAGATGAGGACTGTATAAAGATTTTTAGAGAAAGCAGGATGGTTTACGAACTTTGGCTTGGAGCCAATACCAGAGAGTGGGATATTAAGGAAGTTGCCAGAAAAATAAATAAGTATGGAACAAATGAAGAATATGAGGATTTCAAAAGACTGGTAATCAGTAGATGTGGAAAAATAGAGGGAATAGATGAATATTGTGAAAGCAATAATTGGGAGTAAGTAAAATGAAATCAATAATTAAGCAAGTTTCAGGCTCATTCTTGGAGGAAGCTTCTGCTTCTCCAAGAATGCTTGAAGATTTGGCAGCAATGGAAAAATACATGTCGGAAAGTTACGATGGAAGGACGTTTATTGAATTACTTCAAAATGCAGATGATGCAGGCGCAAAAAGAGTATGTGTTTCTGAAATTGACAATGCAGTGATTGTTGTTAATGATGGAAGATCTTTTGATGAAAATGATATTATGTCGATATGCAGATCTGGTGCGTCAAATAAGCGAAGAGGTAATAGTATCGGATATCGAGGAGTTGGATTTAAAAGTGCGACAGTTATATCAACTGAAATTGTAATATATTCAGCAGGTGTATACTTTACATTTTCTAAGAGTTTATGTGCAAAAACGCTACACGTTTCATGTGACAAGGTTCCGACTGTTAGAATTCCGTTTATTTATGATGAAACAAAATTGAATTTTGATATTAAAAGAGAATTATTGCGGTTACAGTCGGAAGGTTTTAATACAGCATTTATTTTTTTGAAGGCAAATGTTGAAAAATTTGTTACAGAATTAAGAGAATTTGATAGTAGTTGGTTGCTTTTTTTGAAAAATATCGTTCATGTTGGAATTGATATGGAAGATATAGAATTAAAATGTTCATTAAAAAGAAAAAATGTACATGATTTTGAAAAGTTGATTACTGTTGAAGAAAATGGGAATAATTGGTATGTAATAAATAATGGAGATATCGCAGTTGCATTTTTATATGATTCTCGTAAGGGACTTATTCCTTGCCAAGTAGATGATGCAGTATTTCATTGCTTTCTTCCGATGCTTGATAAAACCGGCTTTGCATTTAAGATAAATGCTGATTTTTCTACAGATCCGTCAAGGAAACATCTTATACAAGATGATTTGACTACGGAAGCGTTTGCAAAGGCTGCAAAATTACTTGCTACTTTTGTTGAAAATGTATTTAAAAGAAAAGATGAAAAACTTTATGGACTACTGGGATTAATTGGAAAACATATTTCATTAACCAATACTTCGATAGCATTTGAAAAGGAATTATTATCAGAACTTGTATGGAGAGAATGGATTCCTTTAGAAAAAGGCACATGTGTAAAAGTTAAAGAAGTTAAATTATTTCCAAGTTGGATGTCTGAAAAGGAACGCAAAGTTTTTTTGGATGGAATTCCAAGTTTCAAGGAAAATTATATATCCCACTTATTATATGAGCAGTCTGATGAGTATTTTTTGCTTCTGAAGAAGTTAGGTGCGGAAGAAATTTCAGATGGGAAGCTTAGAACTATCATAACTGATGAAAAAGTAGTAAGCAGTTTGAGTGTGGAACTTATTGCTAAAATTTTTGTGTATGAAGGAAGAAACTGCTTTACTGACGAAAAATGGGTTGGTGAAGTATGTTTACCAACAGAAAATGGATTTGTTTCTGTAAGAGACTGTTATACTGATTCAAGTGTGAATGGTGAGTATTGTAAAGTACTTCAACAGCTTTTAAGTGATGATGAATGGAGTACATTAATTGCGCAATTTCCTGTCTTTGAACAAATTAAAAAATATAGAGTTAAGAGAAGTAGTGGCGGTACACAATTAAAAAGGAATAGTAGTAAAAAAGCACAATTAGCGATAAATAAATGGAAAACACCAATTCAAAATTGTATGGCGGCTGAGACAATGAATGGATTTTCAGTAAAGGATGTAAGTAAAAAATGTGATGAGTATTCACTTATATGTGCTAATGCAAATGGAGATACAAGATATGTATTGGTTATACCGGTTGCACATATAGGGGATACGATTAAATTATCTGAAAGCCAGTATTCAGCTGCACAGCGAATTGGAGAGAGTTATGAATTGTTTGTGATTGCAACAGAAGCTAGCGAAGCAGAATATATATACATTAAAAATCCGTATGAAAAAGTTGAATTGAATCGTGTTGTAAAAGAGTGGGAATGGGTATGTGATAAATATGATAAAGAAAAGCTGATTCAGCCTGTTACTGAGGCTGAAGTTGTCGATGATTACATATTGAAAAATATTCTTCCAGATTATTTTAATCGCCAACAAAGAAATTTTCTACAGGATATTATTATGTCAGAAGATGATATAAATTATGATGATAAATACAAGATAAGCATAGAACAGATAAATAGCATTGCCGATTTTTATACCAGCCGAAAGATGATAGATGTCATAAATGGAAAAATTATGATATCCATGGATAAGAAAGCAGCATTAAAAAAGATATTAGGAATATAGATAATTTTATTTGAATTGACAGACAAGGAAAAGATTGGTTATGTGTGGTAGATATTATATTGATTCTGATATGGCAGATGAAATCGAAAAAGTAGTGCATGATATAGACCAACGAATCCGGCAAGAACATTTTGCAGGAGATATCTTTCCAACTAATGTAGCACCGATTATTGAAAAATCAGAACATGGATTGAAACTGGATGTCTGCAAGTGGGGATATCCAGTTTCACAAGGAAAGAATCTGGTTATAAATGCAAGAACAGAATCTGTTATGGACAAACCTTCTTTTCGAAATGGAATTCTCTATCACCGTATATTGATACCAGCAAGCGGGTTCTATGAATGGAATCGGTTAAAAGAAAAAAATGTATTTTCCAGATATGATGCACCAGTATTGTATATGGCTGGCTTCTGTGATTGGTTCGAGAATGAACGACGATTTGTGATTATGACTACAGCAGCCAATGAATCTATGATAAAAGTGCATGACCGTATGCCGTTAATATTAGAAAAAGAGCAGTTGAAAGATTGGTTTGATGATAAGAAAATGGAACAGATTCTGCATCAGGTACCGGTTCAGCTAAAGCGAGAGGCAGAATACGAGCAACAGAGCTTATTCTTATAGTGGTTCAGAGGAGAAATAGAAAGATGCAAATATTTGTTGATGCAGATGCCTGCCCAGTGGTTGCGATCATTGAAAAGATTGCAAAAGAAAATAGTGTTCCGGTAACGTTGTTGTGTGATACGAATCATGTGCTGTCATCAGCTTATAGTGAAGTTGTTGTTGTCGGTGCAGGAGCAGATGCAGTAGATTATAAACTGATTAGTATCTGCCATAAAGGAGATATTGTCGTATCACAGGACTATGGTGTGGCTGCAATGGCATTGGGAAAAGGTGCTTATGCTATTCATCAATCAGATAAATGGTACACGAATGATAATATTGATCAGATGCTAATGGAACGTCACCTGAATAAAAAAGCTAGAAGAAGTTCCCGTAAATGTCATATCAAGGGACCGAAGAAGCGGACGGAGGAAGATGATGAACGGTTTGCAAAGTCTTTTGAAAAACTAATTCGGAAAGCGCTTGAATGATTGTTAAAAATTAACTTAAAATGAGAAGGAAAAATATATGAATATTATTCAACCAAAGTATTTAATGCTAAATGGAAAAAACGCATTTCCAAAAGTTACATATGAAAATTTCCTGATAGATATTATAAATTTTTCGCAGTACTTTTCTAAAAAACATAGTTTTATGGAGCATTTTATATTGACAACAGAGCAAGCGCATGGGGAAGATGATGCATACACATCTACTTATCAATTGGATTTTAAACTGCTGGTTGGAACAAATGTTATGCGTGTGAAAAATAGAAATATGCCAGAAGTTGATTATAGCCATATGTCTCAAGGCTTCATTTTTTCAAAAACACAAGAGGTGGAAGAAGAAATACCAGATGAAAACATATTACTGGATATTGCGAAGGTGAAAATTGAAGATTTAAAAAAAGAGGTATATGCGAATAGCACAATTAAGAGTGTTGTCAAAAATATAAAGAAGCCTAAAAATCTTTTTATGTATTATCCATATGAATATGTACTTAAAAATAATGCAGAGTACGTGTTGGTAGTTCCCGGAATTTTAAATGCATTTAAAAACTTATTGATATATAGAGATGAGTTAAAAATTGATAAAGACACTTTTTTATGCTTAAAAATCAATGATTATTTTGAAATATATGAATGGAGAACCCCTAAATTTGTTATGGTAGATAAAGTGAGTGAATATTTATCTGGGAATTATCGAGATTTAAAAACTTATTCAGTCTATTAGAAAGGACAAGATGTAATGAGGTGTCAATCTAACAGACACCTCAAATATTTATGGTGCTAGAATATAAATAGTACAAGTCAAAATGAGAATTCCTTATAAGAAAAAT
>ENA-ORTL01000529-ORTL01000529.1-human-gut-metagenome-genome-assembly--contig:-NODE-529-length-33539-cov-2.44553_pt1 | contig 33539 bp, 22 predicted proteins | sample MGYA00241916_ERZ509196 | MGnify/ENA primary metagenome ERZ509196 (study PRJEB26280, sample SAMEA2338844) | human gut metagenome | biome: human gut; feature: human-associated habitat; material: faeces...
ACTTCTTTTGGAATTGCCTGCTTAAACGAACGTTCCAGCCCTTTATTTTTTACCGCCTTTGCAAAACACTCACTTGAAAGACAGACATAAGCACCCCGTCCGTTTTTTCTGCCGGTCGTATCCAATACAAATTCATCGTCTTCTGTCCGCAGAACTCTGAGCAGTTCCTTTTTGGCTTTCATTTCTCCACATCCGACACATTTGCGCATCGGAATTTTCTTTTTACCGTTCAAATACCTCACCTCTCAAAAGAGTTTATTCTTCCTCTGCCTCTACAAACTCAATCTCTTCGTATGCATCTGCATCTTCCGGATATCCGTCTGTATAGTTGACAGTTTCCTCATAATCCTCTGCATATCCGTCTTCTTCCATCATGTTCATCTGATCCATGTAATCCTCCGGGAGTTCTCCGGACTCGATCGCCTGTGTCTCGCTCTTAATGTCGATCTTATATCCTGTCAGCCGCGCTGCCAGTCTTGCATTCTGACCTTCTTTTCCGATTGCAAGAGACAACTGGTAATCCGGCACAATAACACTTGCCACTTTTTCATCCGGATCTGCCATAACAGAGATCACCTTTGCAGGACTTAAGGCATTCTCGATCAGAAGAGCCGGGTTATCACTCCAGTTGATGATGTCGATCTTTTCTCCTCTGAGCTCTTCCACAACCGCATTGACTCTGGCACCGTTCATTCCGACACATGCTCCGACCGGATCTACATTCTCATCATTTGACCATACAGCCATCTTTGTACGGGATCCTGCCTCACGGGCAATGCTCTTGATTTCAACGGTTCCGTCCTTCACCTCTGCAACTTCTGCTTCAAACAGACGTTTCACCAGTTCCGGATGTGTACGGGAAACTAAAATCTTTGGTCCTTTTGTTGTATTCTTCACTTCTACGATATAGAGTTTGATACGTTCTGTAGGCTTAAACACTTCGCCTTTTACCTGCTCATTCTCAGTCAGCATCGCATCTGCTTTTCCAAGGTTAATACTTACATTCTTGCCAACATAACGCTGCACGATACCAGTCACGATATCTTTCTCTTTTTCAAAATACTGATCGTACACTACTTTTCTCTCTTCTTCACGGATTTTCTGAAGAATTAAGTTCTTTGCATTCTGTGTTGCAATACGTCCAAATTCCTTTGACTCCACCGGAATCTGAACAATATCGCCGAGCTCAAATTTTGAGTCGATCATTTTTGCATTTGCAAGGCTGATCTCCATCACATCGTCTTCCACTTCTTCTACAACTGTCTTTTCCGCAAACACAGAGTAGTCACAAGTCTCACGATTCATCACTACTTTGATATTATCTGCTTTTCCAAAATGATTTTTACATGCGTTAATCAGAGAATTCTCAATTGCATCTAATAAAGTCTCTTTACTGATATCCTTTTCCTGCTCAAGAATTGTCAACGCTTCTAATAATTCTGTGTTCATTTTTTCTTTCCTCCTGATTTAAAAATCCAATGCCAAACGAATCAAAGCGATCTCGCTTCGTTCAAATGTCTTTGTTGTCTCATCTTCATATTCAATCGTCACGGTATCCTGATCGTATTCTTTTAGAATTCCGATAAATTCTTTCTGTCTGTCAATCGCACGGTAAGTACGGATCTCCACTTCTTCTCCGATACTTCTTGCAAAGTCTTTCTCTTTTTTCAAAGGTCTTCCAAGTCCTGGAGAACTCACTTCAAAGATATACGTATCTTCGATATAGTCTTTCTCATCCAAAATATCTGAAAACGCTCTGCTTACCACTTCACAATCGTCTACCGAAATTCCTCCCGGTTTATCAATATATGCCCGAAGATACCAGTTTCCTCCCTCTTTTACATACTCAACGTCCACCAACTCAAATCCATTGCTTTCAACGATTGGTAATAGAAGTTCTTCTGTTTTTTGTTCGTATACTTCTCTTTTAGACACTGTCAACCTTCCTTTCTTATACCAACAAATAAGAGTGAACATTACGTCCACTCTTCTGCCGATTTCTTATGTAACTAACATACACTATAGCACTCATTCTCAATAAATGCAAGGGTATTTTCAAAATTTCTCATTTCAGGGTTATCGTTTTGTTCCGATTCCATCACGTCTTGCCAGTTTCAGACGATTCAATGTCACTTCTTTTTCTTTATATAGAACCTTTTGCTCAACTCCTTCTTCAAGCAGATATACCTGTTCCAGTTCATCTTTTTTCTGTAGTTTGATTCCGCGCACTCCGACGGCACCTTTTTTCTTTTCCGGCACCTCTGTCGACGCAAACCTCAGAAAATATCCATTCATCGTCTGAAGCACAATGCTTTGTCCCTCTGTCACAACCTGTACACAGATCACTTCATCCTCTTCTAAAAGCTTTGTCGCTGCGATGGTTCGTTTTGCCACCTGAAATTCACTTCCATCCACCTGCTTTAACATACCTTGTTTTGTCGCAAACAACAGCTTTGCCATAGAGAGACTTCCCTCATCACACACAAACACAATCTGTTCTTCGGTGCTGTTGTAATTACTCAAATTATCAATCGGAGTTCCTTTATCCCTGAATTTTCCATATGGAATATCCGGCACCTTCACCTGATGCATCTTTCCTGCATTCGTAAACAAACATATTTTTCCGGTATTGAGACAGGAAACTATATATTTATTCTCCGAGTCTGCTGCTTCCCTGTTTCTTTCATAGGTCGACACATCCACCGTTCTCGCATATCCAAAACGATCCATCAAAAATACAACTTCCTGCTCTTCGATCTTCTTTTCTTCAAACACTGCTTCTTCTGCATTTTCGACAATCGTCCGTCGTTTTCTTGCATATGTCTTTTTAATCGCATCCAAATCTTCTATAATTACTTCCGCCATCGAATCATAATTATTCAAAATATCTTCATAGCGAGCAATACTTTTAAGTGTCTGCTCATGTTCTGCCTGCAATGCCTCAATCTCCAGACCAATCAGTTTGTACAGGCGCATCTCCAGGATTGCTGTCGCCTGTCTTTCTGTAAACCGGAGCATCGAGGCCATCTTTTTTGAAATATTAGATTTGAATTTGATATTCTCTGTGATACCGTCAGTCAGACACGCTTTTGCCTCTTTGATCGACTTGCTGCCACGCAAAATTTCAATAATCAAATCAATGACATTACATGCCTTGATCAAACCTTCCTGAATCTCTTTTTTATCCAACTCTTTTGCAAGCAGTGTCTTGTATTTTCTCGTCGCAACATCAAACTGAAAATCTACATGGTGCTCGATAATTGATTTCAGTCCCATCGTCTCTGGTTTCCCATTTGCAACGGCAAGCATATTCACTCCAAATGTATCTTCCAGACGAGTCTTTTTGTAAAGCATATTCTTTAAGTTTTCCACATCTGCATCTTTTCGAAGTTCGAGCACAATCCGAATTCCTTCTTTGGATGACTGATTGGAAATATCTGTGATGTCATTCGTCTTTTTGCTCTCCACAAGGGACGCCACATCGTTTAAAAATTTTCCGATTCCTGCACCGATCATTGTGTAAGGAATTTCTGAAATCACAAGACGTTTCTTTCCGCCTTTCAATTCCTCCACTTCCACTTTTCCGCGAATCTTAATCTTTCCGGATCCCGTCTCATAAATGTTCAAAAGATCGTCTTTGTTGACTACGATACCGCCCGTCGGAAAATCCGGTCCTTTGATATGTTTCATCAACTGCTTTGTCGTGATCTCACTGTTTTTCATATACGCTTTCACCGCATCGATCACTTCGCCTAAATTGTGTGTTGGAATACTTGTCGCCATTCCGACTGCGATTCCCTCTGCACCGTTTACCAAAAGATTCGGGATACGTACCGGAAGCACCTCCGGTTCTTTTTCCGTCTCGTCAAAGTTCGGAGCAAAGTCCACAACTCCTTTGTCCAAGTCTGCAAGAAATACCTCCTGTGTCAGTTTTGCAAGACGAGCCTCCGTGTAACGCATCGCAGCAGCGCCGTCTCCCTCGATAGAGCCGAAGTTTCCATGTCCGTCCACAAGAATCATTCCTTTTTTGAATTCCTGTGCCATTACGACAAGTGATTCGTAGATGGAACTGTCTCCATGCGGGTGGTATTTACCCATCGTATCCCCGACGATACGCGCACATTTTCGATATGGTTTATCATAGCGGATACCAAGTTCATGCATATCGTAAAGTGTTCTTCTCTGCACCGGCTTCAGACCATCTCTGACATCCGGCAACGCTCTTGCCACAATGACACTCATCGCATAATCGATATATGATTTTTTCATGATATCCGAATATTCGGTTCTTATAATTTGTGAATCCTGCATCTTTTGTTGCCTCCTATATATCTAACTCTGCTTCTGTCGCATTTTCATAAATAAACGCACGTCTCGGAGGCACTTCACTTCCCATCAGCATCTCCGTCACAGAAGATGCCATTCTCGCATCTTCAATCTCGACAAGCTTTAGCATTCTCGTCTCCGGATTCAGCGTTGTCTCCCACAACTGGTCTGCATCCATCTCGCCAAGACCTTTGTATCTTTGCAGCGTAAATGGTCCTTTCTGACGTTTGCGATAGCGCTCCAGCGCTTTGTCGTCGTACAGATATTCCTCTTCCCCTTTTTTCGGCATCGCCTTGTAAAGCGGAGGCATCGCAATATAGACATGTCCTTCAAAAATCAATTCCGGCATAAACCGATAGAACAATGTCAATAATAATGTAGAAATGTGAGCGCCATCCACGTCCGCATCAGCCATAATGATGATCTTGTTATAACGGAGTTTTGTGATGTCGAAATCATTACCATACCCTTCCGAAAATCCACAGCCAAAGGCATTGATCATCGTCTTGATCTCCGCGTTGGCAAGTACCTTATCGATACTTGCTTTTTCCACATTCAAAATCTTTCCGCGGATTGGCAGGATTGCCTGATAAGAGCGGTCTCTCGCCGTCTTTGCGGAACCTCCCGCAGAATCTCCCTCCACGATAAAAATCTCACATTTGCTCGCATCTCTGCTCTCACAGTTCGCAAGCTTTCCATTGCTGTCAAACGAATATTTCTGCTTCGTCAACAGATTCGTCTTTGCCTTCTCCTCCGTCTTACGGATTTTTGCCGCCTTCTCCGCGCAGCTGATTACTTTTTTAAGCGTATCCAGATTCCGGTCAAAATAGCGCACAATCTCCTCCCCGGTCACCTTTCCGGTCGCCTTTGCTGCATCCGGATTGTCCAGCTTTGTCTTCGTCTGCCCTTCAAAACGCGGATCCGGATGCTTGATTGAAACAATCGCCGTCATCCCGTTGCGAATATCCGCTCCTGTAAAATTGCTGTCCTTCTCTTTTAAAATGCCAAGTTCTCTCGCGTACTGGTTCATCGCCGTCGTAAACGTCGTCTTAAATCCCGTCAAATGTGTTCCACCCTCTGCATTGTAAATATTATTACAAAATCCGAGTACGTTCTCATGGAACTCATTTACATACTGGAATACAACTTCCACTTCAATTCCTTCTGACTCACCTTTAAAATAAATCGGCTCATGTATCGCCTCTTTCTTCTGATTCAGATCACGGATAAATCCAAGTATTCCGTCTTCCTCATGATATTCAATATGTTCTGTCTGCGCTCCGCGTCTGTCCTCAAAAATAATCGTCAGATTCGGATTCAGATACGCAGTCTCATGGAGACGACTTTTTACTTCCTCCGCCTTGAATCTCGTCTTCTCAAAAATCGTGTCGTCCGGCAGGAAATTCACTTCTGTCCCCGTTTTTCTCGTCTTTCCAATAACCGGAAGCAACCCGTTTTCAAGCTCTACAACCGGAATCCCCCGCTCGTATCGGTCGTGATGAATTGCACCTTCCCTGCTGATCTTGACGTCCATATAAATAGAAAGTGCATTTACAACCGAAGAGCCAACCCCGTGCAGCCCGCCGCTTGTCTTATAAGCTGTATCATCAAATTTTCCACCTGCGTGAAGTGTCGTATATACAATACGCGCTGCGGATACCCCTTTTTGGTGCATCCCGACAGGGACACCTCGCCCATTGTCGATCACCGTTGCAGAACCATCTTTTTCCAGTATGACCTGAATCTTGTCACAGTACCCCGCAAGATGTTCATCTACCGCATTGTCCACAATCTCATAGATCAGATGATTGAGCCCCTTCGTAGACACACTTCCAATATACATTCCCGGTCTTTTTCTGACCGCTTCCAGTCCTTCTAATATAGAAATACTATCTGCATCATATGTATTTTGTTTCGCCATTTACTTAAAACCCTCTCTTTTTCATACTGCACCCATCATAACACAAACAAAGGTTCGTTTCAAATAAATTCTTCTACCCCATGATGACTTTTGCTAAAACGTCTCACAACAGCTCCATCGCATTTCGCATTTCCTCCACAGTGTTTGTCTGGGCACCTGCCTCGATCAAAAGAGATTTTGGCATCATATGGAGACTGTAACGGTACCCTTTCAGATAGATTTTCCTTGCAAATCCCGGATACATACTCTCTGATGCAAGCTGCATCTGTAGAGAAAACGACAGATTATCCTGAATATAAGGATTTGGAAGATATGCGATATCTCCATTGGCTTTTGTTCTGCTAAGTCCATTGAAAAACATGATCTTTGCCGCCTGTTTTCCATTTGCCTCCGTCACCAGATGTGTATCATTGCCGACCCCATCACGGTGCAGATCAATCACAACCTCAATACTTGGATTTTCTTCCAATATTTTTCTGACCCCCACTTCCGAAAATTCGTACGCTTTGCTTCGGTCTAATTTCCCGTCGATCAAATCATACACGCCGTCATGATGGATGGTTGAAATTCCCTTCGCATTCAAAAGCTCTGACAAATATGCTCCCATCCCGACGATACTTGTTCCGACATCTCCCTCGACAGAATCCACAAAAGTCTCCTGCGAGTGAGTATGAAAGATAAGTACTTTTGGTCCTTCCCCACTTGTGTCAATATGCATATCTTTTGCGAGAAGCTCATCCACATTTAACTGCTCCTGCCCGATCATCGTTGTACTGTCCACCGTATAGTAATGGCTCACCAGATAGTTAAAATCTCTCAGCTGCTCTATTGATACGGTCACTGGTTCCGTTTTCACTTCCTTGGCATCTTTTTCTGCGTGACTTCCGTCCCCGTTGATCAGATTTCCATTCTCGTCCACCTCATTTTCATCTGCCGCCTGCCTTGCCATGATCATTTCATAGGTCGCAGTATCTTCAATTTCAGATTCATAAGTTCCTTTCCCTTCCACATAACTTCCAAGCGGAATCATCTGCATCGCTTTTTTTGCAATCCATGTATTCCAATCTGTCTTTTCTTCTTTTTCCGCATAAAAAAGTCCTGGCATAAAAGACCTTTCCGTCATTCTCACAAGATTTTCCCGCAGACTCCCCTTCCATTCTTCCGTAATCTGCGTTCCACCTTGAAATAATATATATATGCCAAGACAAAAGATCAAACTGCCCGACAATATTGCTAAACTCCTATTTTTTCTCATATTTCTCTCCTAACAGAATCTTTAGAGCTTTAACAATATATGTTGCCTTTTTGATAATTATGAGCATGTCCTCTCCGAAAACAAAATATTTAATCCCTCAGAAATCGTATATCCGATTCGTTTGATTGTCTCATCAATATCTTTCGGGGTCACAAACATTCCATTTAAATGCGGAGAGATCAGTTCTTTGATCAGTTCATATTTCTCCGTCGCATTATATCCCTGCAAAACGACCCCGACGCCTTTTAGTGTCTCGGATGTCTCCAGTGCCGCAATCAAATTTTCCATCGTGTCATTGACAATCGTAGCTGCATCTACAACCGTCGGCACACCAATGGCAATGACCGGAACCCCGATTGTCTCTTCTGTAATTCCGTTTCTGTGATTTCCCACACCGGAGCCCGGATTAATTCCCGTATCTGCAATCTGAATGGTTCGATTCAGTCTCTTGCTGTTCCTTGCGGCAAGCGCATCCACCGCAATGACCAAATCCGGTTTTGTCTCTTTTACAATCCCTTTGATGATCTCTAATGTCTCCATACCGGTCTGCGCCATAACCCCTGGAACGATTGCGCTTGTCATGTGCACAGCATCTTCCCCCATTGCGTATTTACCATACTCTTTTACAATATGTCTTGTAATTGCCAGATTATCGACTACATGTGGTCCTAATGCATCCGGTGTCACCTGACGGTTTCCAAGACCTGCCACCAATACAACATAGTCCTCTTTTTCGATTTTTATGAGCTCTTTGATATATTTTGCCAGTTCTTCTGAAATTTCCCTGTGATATTCCTCGTCTGGGACGGCCATATTCGGTGCTTCCATCGTAATATATGTGCCGACAGGTTTCCCCATCGCGCGAGCCCCTTTTTCCGTCTCAATCTTTACTTTCGTGATTCGTATCTCCCGCTCTTTGTCATACTCCTCTTCCAAGATAACTCCCTGAACTTCCACATGATCCGATTCAAATCGCTCTTTTTCCTCCAATGCTAAATCTGTATGAATACTATACTTTTCCAACATCTTCTCCTTGTAACTTTATTTTTTAGTTTTCACAAAAAAAAGAGAATTATGTATTGACAAGCCACAATAGTTATTTTACAATGAATGAGTATGTTTCAGTAGAACGTTCCGTGTCCGGGTCTGCTGAACAAAAGATGAATTTTATATCACATATATTGGAGGTGTTCAGATTGGCTAACATTAAATCTGCAAAAAAAAGAATTTTAGTAAACGAAACAAAAGCTGCTAGAAATAAAGCAATTAAATCAAAAGTAAAAACTTACGTGAAAAAAGTAGAGACTGCTGTTGCTCACAGCGACAAAGCTGCTGCTGAAGAAGCTTTAAAAGCTGCTATCGTTGAGATCAACAAAGCTGGTTCTAAAGGTGTTTACCACAAGAACACTTGCGCTAGAAAAGTTTCTCGTTTAACAAAAGCTGTTAACGGAATTGCTTAATTAGAAAGCTTAATCAAATAGAAATAGAAAGAAGTAATCATACCGTCATGTGATTACTTCTTTTTTTATTTCATAGGACCAATTCCTACAAAATCCTAATTTTCTCTCACAGCAGGCGCCCTATAAAAGAGCGCCTGTACATATCCTTTGATCTGGAAAAATTTTACAGAAACAGATTTTTCACATCATTGAATAAAATCAAGATCATCAATCCAAAAAGCAGCACAAATCCTGCAAAATGGACCATTCCCTCTTTCTCCGGCGCAATCCGCTTGCCACGGATCACTTCCAGGATCAAAAATACCAGTCTCCCACCGTCTAACGCCGGAATTGGAAGCAGATTCATCACCCCTAAGTTTGCCGATAACAAGATCCCGATGTTCATCAGATTCAGGAATACAATTGCCATTCCCGCCGGTTTCGCAGCCTCATAAGTATCATCCACAAGGTTTACAATTCCTACCGGGCCGGCCATCTGGTCAAGACCGACTTTTCCGGTGACAAGCATCTTCAAGCCATCCAATGTCGTACAGATCCAATATTTTACTTCATAGACTCCATACTGAAGCGCTTTCAGTCCGTCCGCCTTCTCATTTTGCGCCTTTCCGGTCAGACCAAGCAGATACATCCCCGTTTCTTCATCCATCCTCGGCTTGATATCTACCTGATGTTCTTTTCCATCCCTCTCATAAGTGACCGTGACGGTCTCCCCCTGATGCATTTGATTATATACCTGTACCTCTCTCCAGAGATTGATATCCTTATGATTCATCTTCACAATGACATCGCCCTTCTGCAATCCGGCTTCCTCTGCCGCTGACCGCGGAATCACATCGTCTGCAACGGCCGGATCATAACCAACCCAGGCAACAAGGATCACCGCAAAGATAAACGCGAGAATAAAATTAAACACCGGTCCTGCCGCTATGACAGAAATCCTTGCCCAAACCGATTTGCTGTTAAAGCTTCCCGCCGACTGATCGTCAATCTCATCTTCGCCCATCATACAGGACCCTCCAAACGGCAAAAGTTTCCACGAGTATCTCGTGCCTCCCCGCTCAAAGCTTAGGATCCTCGGTCCCATTCCAAGAGAAAATTCTGATACATCAATCCCATTTTTCTTTGCTAGTAAGAAATGTCCAAGTTCATGGACAATTACAATGAAACTAAAAAGTAACAAGGCAAGAAGAATGCCCATCTGTTACCACCTGCTTTCTATATAGTCATATGTTTCTGCCTCTGTCTGCAGTATTTCATCCACAGAAGGATTGGCGATATTTTTGTGCGCCTCCATGCATGCCTGGATCATCTCCGGTATCTCCAAAAATCTGATCTCCCGGTTCAAGAACTTACTCACTGCCTTTTCATTTGCAGCATTGAACACCGTCGGAAGGCTTCCGCCTGCCTTTCCTGCCTCGTATGCCAGCCGCAGCCCATAGAAGGTCTCCAAATCCGGCTCCTCAAAGGTCAGCTGTGCAAGCCCTCTGAAATCCAGCCGGTCTCCCGGCAGATATCTGCGCTCCGGGTAGTAGAGTGCATACTGGATCGGCAACTTCATATCCGGTGTGCCAAGCTGGGCGATTACCGCGCCATCTACATATTCTACCATGGAGTGAATGATACTCTGCGGCTGCACAACAACCTCAATCTGATCTACCTCCACTCCAAAGAGCCATTTTGCCTCAATCACTTCCAGCCCTTTGTTGACCATCGTAGAAGAATCGATCGTAATTTTCCTTCCCATCTCCCAGTTCGGATGCTTCAAGGCATCCTCCACCTGCACGTTCTGAAGGTCTTCCCATCTTCTTCCGCGGAATGGTCCCCCGGAAGCTGTGAGCAAGATCTTGTGGAGCGCCCGCTCCTGCCCGCCCTGCAAAGACTGAAAAATGGCGCTGTGTTCACTGTCCACCGGAAGGATCGATACTCCGTGTTCTTTTGCCAGCGGCATGATAATATGCCCCGCAGTCACAAGTGTCTCCTTATTGGCAAGCGCAATATGTTTTCCGGCCGTAATTGCCGCAATCGTCGGCCGAATCCCGATCATTCCTACAATTGCAGTCACTAAGATCTCCACTTCCGGAAGTGTGGATACTTCAATCAGCCCTTCCATCCCAGATACAATCTTCACATCAAGATCTCTGACCTTATCTGCCAGTTCCTTTGCGCGCTCTTCATTCCAGACTGCCACAACTTTCGGTGCAAATTCCCGAATCTGCGCTTCCAGTCGTTCTATATTATTCCCCGCAGCCAGTCCTGATACTTCAATATCTTTATTTTCTCTCACAACCTCCAACATCTGTGTGCCGATGGAGCCTGTCGAACCTAAAATTGCTATCTTTTTCATCTTATTCACCTACTTCATTATCGTCACAGCCAGATAATAGATTACCGGCGCTGTAAAAATCACACTGTCAAACCGATCCAGCACACCGCCGTGCCCCGGAATCAGCTTGCCATAGTCCTTGATGTCATGGTTTCGTTTGATCGCAGATGCTGCAAGATCTCCTACTTGTGAGATCATACCGCCCACTGCACAAATAAATGCATACGCCAATGCACTTGCCTGCACATCCGGTGCGAAATAATTGATTGCCGCAGCATAGAGCGCTCCAAGAAGTGCAGCGCCTACAATCCCACCGATACCACCTTCCACAGACTTCTTCGGACTTAACTTCGGAGCCATCTTATGTTTACCGATCAGCATTCCGACACAGTACGCACAAGTATCACATCCCCAGGAACAGATAAACACAAGTCCTACGAGAAATGCCCCGTGTGCAAGCAGTCTTGTCTGATAGATGTAAGAAAGCATCACTGCCACATAAAACATTCCGAAATAAGTCAGCATCACCTGCTCTGAGCGATATTTCGGAAAAGAAAACACATAAACTGCCATCAACACGATCAAAAAGAGTATTCCGATGCAGGTAATCTCATTGATCTGGCCCGCTGCAAATGCTCCCGGCGCTTTTCCCGCCGCTACTCTGTGCAGCAAAATATAGTAAACTGCTGCTGCCACATAGCCTGTCACACCAAGCAGTTTTTTATGCACATCTGCAATTTTATAAAGTTCACTCATTCCAATCAGACTGAGAACGAGAAGGATTCCAAACAGAATATCTCCTCCGCTGACGATTGCAAACAGCGCCACGATCACAAGCAGAATCCCGCTGATCAATCTTGTCTTAAACATTTGTATCTTCCTCCCCTGTCTTTCCAAAACGTCTGTCACGGCGATTATATTGTTCAATCGCCTTTCGCAATTCTTCCTTCGTAAAGTCCGGCCATAACACATCTGTAAAATAAAATTCTGTGTAGGCAAGCTGCCAGAGCAGATAGTTGGAGAGCCGCAATTCTCCGCTTGTACGGATCAAAAGATCCGGATCCGGAATCCCATGTGTGTCCAGATAAGACTCCAACACCTCTTCTGTGATCTTCTCCGCCTCTATGTTTCCCTCTTTGCAGTCCTTGGCAAGAGTTCTCACTGCACGGACGATCTCATCCCTGCTTCCATAATTGATCGCAATCTGGAAGTTCAGACCATCGTTATTCTTCGAAGCCTCCTCAAGTTCTAAGATCCTTGTGCGGATATCCTCATCAAGTCCTGTCAAGTCTCCGATCACGCGCACTTTCATTCGGTTCTTCTCGGCAGTCTTTAAACAAGTCTTCATATAATTTCTGAGAAGCTTCATCAGCGCATCTACTTCCCCTTTTGGCCGGTTCCAGTTCTCTGTAGAAAACGCATAGACCGTCAGATACTTGACACCCATCTTATATGCTTCCTCACAGATCCGCTCTACATTTTTGCTTCCCTGGGCATGCCCGTAATTTCTCGGCATCCCTTTCTTCTTCGCCCAACGCCCATTCCCATCCAGGATGATCGCAATATGCTGTGGTACGTTCATCTAATCAAATTCTCCTCTCTAATAGGATAAGCAAGGTCAGACGTCACTTCATCCCCCTTGCTTATCCTCCTTTTTTCTTCTGTTGTCTCAGATCAGAAATGAAACACTGTGTGCCTCACACAGAATTTCTTCTTAGACAGTCATCACTTCTTTTGATTTTGCCTCAACAGCTTTATCAATCTGTGCGATGTACTTATCTGTCAGTTTCTGTAATTCATCTTCCAGATTCTTGATCTCATCTTCAGAAACCTCTGTTCCTTTTAATTTCTTAAACGTATCATTTCCATCACGTCTGATGTTACGAACTGCAACCTTTCCTGCTTCTCCTTTTTTCTTAACATCTTTCACAAGTTCTTTTCTTCGCTCTTCTGTCAGCTCCGGAAATACAAGACGGATGACTGTACCATCATTAGTCGGATTGATTCCGATATCAGAAGTCAGGATCGCCTTCTCGATCTCTTTTACCATTGATTTTTCCCATGGCTGGATCTGGATCATGCGCGCTTCCGGCACAGATACATTCGCCACTTGCTGGATCGGAGTTGGTGATCCATAGTAGTCTACTGTCAGCTTATCCAGTACATGTGGGTTTGCACGTCCTGCACGGATCGTTGCCAGTTCACTTGTCAGGCTGTTGTAAGATTTCTCCATTTTTTCATTAAATACATTCAGTCTTTCATTCATTGCTATATTCCTCCGCTTCTTTTTATGATACAGTTACTTTCGTTCCTGTAAATGTTCCTGTCATCGTCTCTACGATACTATTCTCCTCGCTCAAACCAAACACGAGCATAGGCATCTGATTCTCCATACATAAGATAGATGCTGCCAGATCGATCACGGCCAGTCTCTTCTCGATCACTTCACTGATCGAAATCTCATCGTACTTCACAGCCTCCGGATTTACCTTCGGATCACTGTCATATACGCCATCGATCGTCTTCGCAACGAGCATTGCCTCTGCCTCGATCTCAATCGCACGCAGAACCGCACCTGTATCCGTAGAAAAATACGGATGTCCGGTACCTCCGGCAAAGAAAACTACCTTTCCTTCTTCAAGCGCTTTCACAGCTGCATCCTTGGAGAACAGAGTCGTGAATGCTCCACATACAAATGGAGTAAATACTTCTGTCTTCATTCCCACATGGCGGAAAATCTCAGATACATAAGTACAGTTCATGATTGTCGCCAGCATCCCGATCTGGTCCGCTTTCGTGCGGTCGATCGTCTCGCTCGTTCTTCCTCTCCAGAAGTTGCCTCCTCCGGTCACAATCGCAACCTGGATTCCTGCATCTACAAGCTGTTTTACCTGCTCTGCGACTCCGATACAAGTCGCCTCATCAAAACCTGTCTTTTTATCTCCTGCCAGCGCTTCTCCGCTGAGCTTCAGTAATACTCTCTTCATCTGTCTCGCTCCTTATTCTCTTTTGTCATTGATATATAGACATACCAGGACTCTTACGTTACCAGTATATCATAATTTTATCAAAAATGGAATCTCTTCCCGACGGGATTTCTCATTTTATCGATATTCTTCCAGTACGTTTCGGATTTCCTCATCCAACTCTTTGATTCTTGCATCTTTCTGTTGGCAAAAAATCTCATACTCCAATTTCAATGCTTCTGCTTCCGCCTGACACTGCACGCGATACTGGTAGTACTGATAATAGGTCATCACCTGCAAAGCTCCTGCCATCTCCTTTTCTTTGATCTCTGACAGAAGCTTTCGAAACGTCTCGGGCGTAATGGCTTCCCTGTCGCCTTCTATCTGAGAAGTCACTTCCGGAAACAAAAATGCCACCGACTTCTTTTTACTTATCGCATTCGTGAGGGCAGACTCCATCGTCATTGCATGCTTTGACACTACCACAGTCTTCACCGGAAGTGCTCCATCTTCCAGATTCCCAATATAGCCTCCGGACTGCTGCGGAACCGCCCATACCGAAAATCCTCGCGCCTTCAGGTCTTCCTCCTTGCTCTCGGAACTTTGTCCCTCAGAGAAAAAATATCCCCCCGGTGTCCCGATCCCCGCACCATTCCATGCTGCAATCTGGTCATCTAATTGTTGTACCCATTGCTCCTCATCTTCTCCTCCCGGAGACTCTGTCTGGAACACATATTCCCATCCGCTTCCAAGCATGCCATGAAATGCTTCCATACTCATCAGTTCCGGCGAACTTCCCGGTACTAACCCATTTTGCAGCGGAAATGTTCCTCGATATCCATATTCTGTCATGATCTGGAGTGTATCCTGTGTAAGCGTTTGATTTGCATTTGCAAAGCCAAGCAGAACACAAGTCCCTCCATTTCTCGTGTTCTCCAACCGCTGCAGCCATTCCTTATCCTGCTTCTCTAATACACGCTTCTCCTCCTCAAACGGCTTAATCCGTGCGGTAATTTCTGCATTGCTCGAAACCCACTGCTGCTCCTTTTTCTTCTCTGCCCACAGCGCCGCAGCAATGCCAATGATCCCGATGACGGTGACTACTACCGCCACAATCCTCAGCAATGCCATCCTTTGTTTTCCTGCTTTCATATTCCTTCTGCACTCTCTTTCTCTGTTTTCACTCGTATAAAACATTATACGATAAGAAAAGAAGAAAATCAATCGAAGAAAATTTTGTGAGGCGTTCTGCCTGCTGCTCACAGAAAGAGACGGCAACAGACAAAAGTCTGCCGCCGTCTCACTTTCCTTCTTATATCATCTCTTCCTGACTAGGATTATTCTCCCCAGCCAGTTCCTCCAACATCAAGCATATTATCATTCTGTGACGAACTCTCAACTCCACTCATCGTAATAATGCTCTCTCCGTCAAACTCGATAATTTCTAATGCTGGTGCTTCATACTGTCTTTTCATTCTGCTTCATCCTTTCTACTGATTGTATTTCTTCCTACTCTGGAAGTATCTCTTCTTCTCCAAAAAGCTCCTCCTGCAGCGCTTCCTCTTCTGGCAATACCGGCTGCTCTTCCGGAAGTACAACTTCCGGCAGCTCCATTGTATGCTCTTCTCCCAGCTGCGCTTCCGTCTGATTTTCTGATGGTTCCAAATGCTCTGGTTCCTCTATAGTAATCGGCAAATTGTCATAGGTCAAAAGCCATTTTAATGTCGGATACCCTTTTGTGGATACCGAACCGAAATCCCACGCGTCTGGATCGGCTCCCCCTTCGTTGCCATTGAAAGTCAAGACATCGCGATAGAACGAGACGTCGTATTTCTGCTGTTCCTCAGCAGCCAACAAGGTTCCTTTTGCAATCGTCGCCTCCGAAACATTACTTGTTCCTGTTGCGCTGGAAAGCTCGTAACATTTTGTAAGATTTGTCGCTTCTATTGTTTCAATTTGATATTTTCCTAAAAACTTATAATTGGCTCCTGCATTTCCGATGGCAATACATCTGTCTACCCACCAATTCTTCCCGTTGGTACCAAAAGTATCTATGCTTCCTAAAAATCCACTCTTATCTCTCCATGTCGCCGGTTGGTTGGATCTCGCCTCCATGTTACTGATGACATTTCTTATCAGGGCTGCCTTAATCTCTCCCACAGCGCCGCCTTGCTGGTTATTATCCATAACAATTTCCCCTTGCACGTAGGAATCTTCAAATTTGGAACGATACCCTGACAGCTGCCCAATGGCTCCTCCGACCAGGTTAAAATTCGAAAGTTCTGCCGGAGCAATCTCCCGGTTAATGTCAATTCCCTCTAACCAGATTTTTCCGACATAGGATTCATACACAAGTCCGCTAAGTGATGCGGTGTTCGTTCCTCCATTCAGTTTTACATGATTCATATAGATCGTCTCCAGATGACCATACTCCACTGAACGTGCAAGTCCATTAGCTTCTGCTTTCCTTGTATATCCCCACTCCGTCTTCTCGCCTGCAGTTACAAAGACATTTTGTATGCGGAGATTTTTCACAGTCGCCTTGGCATTGACTGACCTTCCTCGAATGAGGTCAAACAAAGAGGCTCGCAAGCCGTGGATGACCTGATTGTTTCCATCCAGTTCTCCTGAGAATGCTTTCATGATGTAGGATGTCTGATTTTCCGGCAATCTCACTTGCTCCATGGAAATATTGTTCATCAAAATATATTTTCCACCCGGATTCTCTGAAATCTTCATCAAGTCTTCCGGCGTACGAATCTGAATATATTCCGCAGATGGATGTTCGGTGCGCAGTGGATGTTCGGTCACTGCCGATCCTTCCGGCAATGGCGGAAGCGGTTCTTCTCCTGCGATCCATACAAGGGAAGGATATCCATGTTCTGCCACGGAAGAAAAGTTCCATTTAGTGCTGTCAAATTTCAAAGTATCCCGATAAAAATCTGGATTTTTATACTCGGTAGTTTCTGTCAAGTATCCCGAAACTGCGGCGCTCCTTCCGCTCACCGCTGCCTCATAGCAATTCTTCAGCCCGAATTCGATCGCGGTGTTCGAATTTCCTTTTGTTGCAAATCGGTAGGCCTCCCCAACACTTCCCTGTGCCCGGTTTTCTCCTGCTTCCCCGATTGCAATGTTATTTTCCATCCACGTTGCCATACTTCCGTCAAAACCGACCATTCCTATGAAGCCGGCTCCATCGGTCTGTGGTGACGTGGATTTTGTCCGCATATTTGAAACGACCTGTTTGACAGTGTTCTCCGTTCCATAGTTGTTGTAGCCAAACACACCTCCCTGCGTGTTGGAGCGAACAGTGATTTCTCCTCCCGCATAGCTGTCGTTGACATGAACTCCTCCATTCAACTGAGCAATCAGGCCTCCGACCATCAAATCTGTCTTTCCAGCAAAAGCCGGTCCATAAGGGTTGATGTTCAATCCTTCTGCCCACACTTCACTGATTGTCGTGTTTTGTGCCGTTCCTGCAAGTGCACCTGTATTGTCTCCTCCTGCAAGAAGGATATTCTTTAACTGCAATCTAGAAACCTTCGCATTTTGTAAAGACTTCGCAAGCGCATTCGCCCCTTGGTCACTCTTCCACCGTTCTACTGTTACGTCTGTCACCTTTAAGTTCTTCACAGTTCCCGACAATCGGTCAAATAGCGGTGCCCCGGAAATTTCACGGATCGTCAGTCCATTTCCATCCAGCTCTCCACTGAAGTTTCCAAGGAAAGAGCCATCCACAGCCTTTTTCCCAAAAAGAGAAATCGATTGCATCAGAATATATTTTCCGGAACTGTTTTTCGCTGCCAGCAGTTCTTCGGCCGTATGGATCGGCTGATATCCAGACGGAACCGTCGTCTGTAATGGGGTTTCTTCTGCCGGTGCTCCTTCTGTCCCCGGAGGTCTGATTCCCTCTGCATCCATCTCATGGAGCCACCCCGTCTTTGCTGCATCAGCCCAGTTCCAGATGTTCGGATCCAGTTTCAGATCAGACTGATAGAATGCTTCACTTTGCAGACTGTCCTGAGTCACTCCCTGCGGATCTGTACCTACAATCTGGTATCCCGGTGTGTCCGTATTGACAAAACAGTTTTTAAATGCCTTCAATTCATTAATATCATCCGGATTGTTCATATACATCAATTTGTAACGAGTGCTTCCCGGATCTTGTGGGTACACACCGCCAGCCACCACACATTCTGAAATTGCACTTTCTCCTGTCACGCTTCCGACAAATGCCGCTGTATTTTGCGGAGCCGCCTGATATGGCATGTGCAATTCTGCATCTGCAAATACTTTTTGAATCGTCACCGCATCTGCGCTTCCGACAAGTCCACCCACCTCATTTGCGGATGTATGTATCTTTGTCTCTGCTACAAGCAGATTGGACATTCTGGAGGAGGCTGCTTGGGCTGTGATCACCCCTGCATAAGCCGCGTTTGCCGTCAGATCCACACCTTGTACACTGATCTGTTCAAAGGTGGAACCCTGATCTTTTCCAACCAGTCCTGTGTAACTCTGACCGTTTAAAGTGATTCCGTTGAAATGTACATTTTTTACCGTGGCATTCTTCGTCTCCGCAGCCAGCACATTTGCGCCTGCGTCTTCGCTTTTCACAAAAATATTTCTGAAACGAAGGTTTTCTACAGTTCCTGACAGTACCGTAAACAGCGGACCTCTGATTCCACTCACGCCATGTGCTTGCCCGTCCAGACTTCCTGTAAAGGTTTCTGTCACATAAGCAGTTTCTACATCTGCAAAGTTCAGGTCAGCTGTCAGAACAAATTTTCCTTCCGGCACTCGGTTCATCTTCTGGAGATCTGCCACTGTATGGATCTCCGCCCGCATCGGATTGATTTCGACCGCAAACTCTCTCAACGAAGCAAACCCTCTTTCAACTGCCTGCGCCGCATCCCACACAGAAGCATCCAGTCCCAGTGTTTCTGTATAAAATTCCGCTGTCCACACTTCTTTGCCTATCGGTCTTATAAAATCACCTTCGCCAGACTGGCTGATTCCATTTCCGGCTGCAAATTCATATGCATTGCTATACTGTGCAGTATTTCCACCAAGCTTCTGCATATGGTCTGCCACATCTCCTACCGAACAAATATTGCGGTAGGTATTTTCGCCGACACCGTTTCCTACCATCCCGGCTCCGTCTGCCCCTGTCACATCCACATTGAGATAAATATTTTCAAAAACAGCTCCTTCTGTCGTCACCGCAACTCCGGCTGCCGTAGAAGCCGCCTGAACTGCACCTTCTACAAAAAGATTTTTCATCGTTGTATTGCGTACAGTTCCCGCAACTGCCGCAGCCTTTCCTGCTGCACTGTTCACTCGCATTCCGTGAAGCAGCACTTGTTCTACAACAGCATCTTCCATTGTATTTGCCAAAATTCCGCTCACCGTCTCCGGAGTGTCTGACAGCTCCACAGTACTTCCCTCTATTGCCAGGTTCCGGACACTTCCCTTCAGTTGATCAAACAGCGGCTTTTGCAATCCGGTGATTTTATAGTGCTGTCCATCCAGCACACCTGTAAATTCCGGTATGACACCGCGTTCGCCTTCTACCTCCGTCAGATTGATATCTGCTTTCAGATGATATTCCTGTCCAGGGAATGCTTTCATCTTCAGAAAGTCCTCCGGTGTATGGATCTCTATAATTTCTTTTTTCTCCATGCCTCTTAATTCTGGATATCCCTTCATGGCTACTAAGCTGAGATTCCAGATTTCTTCCGAAAAATTCATAGAAGCCCGATAAAATTCTTCCTCTTTTGTGCGTTCTTCCGAAATTGCAGAAAGGATTCCTATCGTTTCTGTCGTGTGAGAGATTCCCCCGGCAGTTTCAAGCACAAACGCATTCTTCACCATCGACTCTAACACTTCCGGTGTTCCCAGGAAGTTATAAAGAGGCGTCTCTGTTCGATTGTCTACCTTTCCTGCCGCGAATACATTTTCCACATTGCTTTTTCCTCCGAGATTTCCAATGAATCCCGCACTATTCGTCCGATTCTTCTCATCCGTATAGTTCTCTGCCACCATATCTGCACCACTGTACACTTGGCGGATATTTAAGCTTTTCCCAGCTCCGATAAATCCTCCACAATCCGTTCCGCTCAGTGTCACCTTACTGTCGATCACTGCAATTTCACTGATCTCTGAACCAGAAGCGCGCCCTGCAAAGACCGCATTGTAATTTCCGGTTCCTTGGATCTGCGCATTTCGAATCTGGATTTGTGAAAAGTCAGAACCAGTATAATCGTATCCTACGACAGCAGCATTGTAGCTTTTTCCACTGATCTTGATATCTTCCAGACTCAGCCGTGCAAACGTCGAATGGTTCGATTCTTTTGCCACTGCGGCATTTTTGCTTTCGCTGTTTGCAATGTTTACAGAAGTAAGCTTCAGATTACGAACCGTCGCATTTTGTACTTTTTCAAAAAGCGGTACTTGAAGACCTGTGATCGCATACTCTCCTCCGTCCAGCTCTCCTGTGAATGTCCCTTGGATCACAGCAGCATCTGTCACCGAAGAAGCATCGATCTCATTTTTCAGTACATATTTCGTATAGCGATTTTCTCCCAGAGTCCGGAGCTCTTCTAATGTTCTAATCTCCTGTACAGTCTCTTTTTGTTCTTCTTTTACAACAATCGTAAACTGCTTCTGTTGTGCAACCCAGTCTTTCTTTGTCCCTGCTGTGTCACTGATCTCTATGTCTGCAATGTACGAGTTGGCTGTTCTGCGCAAAAGTGGCACTGCTGCATCTGTGATCTTATGTCCATTGCCATCCAGTTTCCCAATGAAAGTCGTGTCCACATACACCTCTCCACTTGCCTGGATGCCTTTCATGGAAATGTCTTTTTCCAACACATAAAATCCATTTGGATTCTCTCTAAGCTTCTGGACAAGTTCTTCTGCTGTAGAAATGGATACGGCATTTCTCGTCTCTGTCCCACCGTAAACCGGAGTCCGGAACTCATCCGTAATCCTCTGGAGATAGCGGAAGACATTCTCTCTGGATTCCTTGATATGATTCAGTGTATTGTTTCCGTTGGAAGCTCCACTTCCGATCTCATTTCCATAATTGATCATGTTTTGCTTTAGATATTGAATCAAAGCTTCTTCATCAAAGTACGCATTCCCCTGCTCTTTCTGCTCGTGGATCTTTGTCTCGATTTCTATGTTTTTACTTTTTCGATAGGACTCAAACGTAAAGTCTGCATTTCCTGTTTTCTGCCGGAAATATTGCAAATCTCCCGTTCTTGTTCTTCCACTCAGGTACTCTACCAGACCGTTGCTGTATCCATACAAGCCAGCCAGCTCATACCCATTTCGACGAAATGTCTGTGCATTCGGTGTACCATTATCTACATACGGGACATACCAGCTCGCATAACATGCTCTGTCGATCTGATAAGCACCTAAATTGTTGACTCCTACCTCATTGAAACTTCTCAGATCCAAGCGATGTCCCGGCCGGATTGTCAGTTGATTGTCCCACAGATCATCCAATGTCTTCAGATTCATATTTTCTAATTCTCCGGCGCCAATCGTCCGCCAGGTACTGTTTGCACCGTTCCACTTCTGATGATTGTTGGTTGTTCCGTATCGGTGCTGCAGTGTAATCCTTGCCTGCTGCTCCGGAGTCAGTTGTAAATACGCCTTCCCCTGCAAATAATCCAACGTATAGATGACATCGAACACTTCCTTATAATAACTCTGAAACTCCTCCGGAGAATTGATCCGATCTGGTGTCAGATTTGTCATCATCGATCCGTCTCTCGCATAGGTTTTCATAAAGTTCATATTATAGTCTACGTTGGCCTGATTGGCAAATCCATTGGAATAGTCCTCGCCATTTCGTCCCGGTCGTTTTCCTTTGTTCTCCATCCAGATCCACATATCTGTCACATGTCCCATCTCGTGGTTTAAGACAGTCAGATCTCCGATGAAATTGGAACCATTATAATAGATGTAATCCAGATTTGGATTTCCGAAAATCACCGCTACCGCACCACTACTATGCTGCCAAAGTGTCTGCAGCGGCCTATAAAATTCCTTGAACACATCCTGATTATGATTCTTATTGGCAGAAGAATCCACGATCAAAAACTTACTGTTGTTAATAGAATTTGCCCCATTTTCCGCAACGTCAACAAAATTATCATAACTTGTCTTGAAGTGATTCACCTGCGTAATCACCTGTTGCTTTTTCTGCTGTCTCCATGCTTCCGTATCCTGATATCCACTGTAAATTTCCAGATTTCCATAAATCAGCGCGGATGGGAACGATGCCAGATACAAGTTTTTGGAAGTTTTATATGACAATACCGGAAGGATCAGCTCATGATTCCGCTGCACCGTATTGTTTTTCAAAATCTTCCATAATCTAGACTGAATCTTCGGGTTGTTCGCCCGCGCCTCTACAATAAATCCACTCTGGAAATTATCGATGATCCAATCATTGACGTCCGCATAACCAGCATACTCTTTCATAAAGTATTCCACGAACGACGCCACGTTAGAAATCCCTGTATAAGCTGAGAGGCGGTTAATATAGAACGATGGTGTATTATTTCCCTGACGCCCGCCATTGCTGCTGAGTTTCACAATCTCTGTAGGAAGATTTCGCACTTTTTTCCCTGTCTTTAAGATAGAATTGTCAAACAGGACGACATCCCTGAGATTGATACCTCCGATCTCAAAGTCATACCAGCGATCCAAATAGTTATACGCATAGAGGAAATCTTTCAGATACTCGCTGGTAAGGAAGTGATCGGTCACGATCTTCTTTGCTATCTCATTTTCCAGATTTATCGGATACTGTGCATTTGTGGCCGACATCGAAACGAGAACCTGCTCCATCTCCGTTTTGACAACTTCATTATAATTTCTCCGATATACATCCAAAACAGAACCACTGTCCTTTTGTGCCACTCTTGTCTCAATATCCCGATCAAATTCATATGTCTTTGCTGTTTCCAGCAACTTCTGGAACTGCGCTGATGTTGTATTCACTACATAATTTTTAAAGTTAAAGTGTACCGGAATCTGTGACACCTTATAAGAAGCAATGTTTGCCCGCGTATCTATATAAGACATATTGTAGATCAGCGGTGTCGTTTCGTCCGCAAATTGAATTCTCAGTTTCTTTACCTGATTCACGGTCTTATCTGACAGCGCTACAATCCTTCTTCCTTGTTCATCCATCGGATAGACTGCCAGCACTCTCTTCTGATTTAAAATGTGTGACACATCTACGTGATTTCCATCCAGAACAATCTGTTCTCTCTGGTAGAACGGCATAAACAACTGCAAATTTTCATACAGTAATTTTCGGTCTTCCCGATAGCCTGTAATTCCTTCCAGTGATCTTGACAAAGCAGCCTCTTCCTGACTTCGCACTGCGATCGCTTCCTGGATCATCTCCGGCGCTTCTACCGAAACTGGATTTTCTTCCGTCCCGTACACATCTCCTTCTGCCTGCAGACGCGGTCTCTTTCCTCCGACAACATCATCCAAATACCAGATGTCTTCCTGCCATTCCAGTGTCTGCAAATAGAATTGCTTGCTTTGGATCTGTGCCTCAGATGCCTGTTCGATTTTTCCAGGCAATACCGAAGATACCGGATCTCCCTCACGATATTCGTAGTTTCCTACATAATTCTCTCCTTCGGCAATCCCCTGCTGATTTCCTACAAATGCATAGGAAGCCGGTCCAAAAGAGATATTGTGTTCGATCTTTGTCGGAGTCTGGTCTCCCGTACCACTTTCCCCGATAAAGGTTCCGACAACACCTGCTGTAGCCGGAGTCTCATTCTTTCCCTCCGCCTTTTTCCACGAAAGTTGTCCAAAGTTTTTACTCAGCTGTGACTGCTTCACGATTGCCACAAATCCGCCCTGCGGACTCTCTGTCGTCTGGAAGCTGTCTAGATCCACAGCTCTCTTTGCATAAGAGTTTGAAATGACAGAGCCTTCCAAAATCTCCGCTGCAAATCCGCCTGCATTCCCTCCGGTCACCTCCGCATTAACGGAACAAGCTTCTGCCGTCGTCTGCTTCATCACTGCAATCATACCACCTACCGTAGTTCTTCCTGTGATGCTCATATCTCTTACATAGACATGTCTAAGTGTCGTTCCGCTCTCCGAAACTTTAGCCAGTGCAGCAACCTGATCGGTATCTTTCTTCCCGATCGATCCCTGCGTCAACTTCAGCTCCTCTACCGAAGCTCCTGCCAATGTCTCAAACAACGGAAGCTTCATTCCGATGATCTGATGTCCATTTCCTCGCAACAGGCCTCGGAAGCTACCCAAAATGATCGCATTGCCTTCTGCGATCTCCGATACATCAAGGTCGGTTGTCAGAACATAGGCGCCGCCCAGGTCATCCTTGATCTTCCGAAGGTCATCCACCGATGAAATTTCTTTCATCTGCAGCATCGTTGTCGTATTGGAATCCCCATTCTGCAATACCGGTGTCTTCCCTTCCTGCAGCGGTGCAAAATTCCATACGTCTTCCGGCCATGCCATTGCCGTGTAAAATTCTTTTCCGGAAAGGGTATCGACGGAACTCTCTGTAATCTTCGTCAATGATGTTGCCCCGGTTCGGCTGCTCTCCCTTTTTAATCGGCTCTCTTTCATAGAATATAATCCAGAAACACCTTCTGCACTATACTTTGTGTCTTCGGATGCTCCGTCAAATTTATAGCCCTGGGTTCCGCTGCTGTAAGAAACATTGTTTTTCAATATACCCGTTCCATCTGCATTTCCAATGTATCCAATAAATCCACCAGACTCTTTCTGATTGGATTTTGCCACTTCCATACTTACATTTGTATAACAGTTTGTGACCGAAGTGCTGCAGTTCGAATTATGCCATCCAATCAATCCTCCGATGGCACCGTTTGTCTGGTTTCCACGAATTGTTCCAACTGCATAGGAATTTTCTATAATATTGCTGCCATTCCCATTGTTGACGTTTCTCAGATTTGACATCTGTCCGATCAATCCACCTGTCGTATTAAACGTACCGGTAATCTCCAAGTTGGCGGAACATCTTCTGACCGCTGCATAATCCATACGACCGATCAGACCTCCAAGCAGCTGTCTGCTGTTCGGTGTTTTCAGACTTCCGCTTACATGGACATCTTCCACACTTGCGTTTGCCATCGCTTTGTTCGCCAGCGTTCCGCCGCCGGCATCTCCATAGGATCCCTGCTTTGTAATGGATACATTTTCCAGCTTCACGTTCTTTACCGTACCACCTGAAATCGTTCCAAACAAAGTTGTCGTCAGCCCTTTGATCTTATATCCTTTTCCATCAAAAGTCCCGCGAAATTCCGGGATCAGTACGTCTTCTCCCTGCACCATGCCGGCATCGATATCATGCTCCAGTGTATAAGTCCCATCCGGATCTGCCTTGATTCGATCTACCAGTGCTTGCATCGTAATGTATTTCGTGGATGCCTGTCCTTCCGATAAAGTTCCAAACTCCACAACAACCTCTGCCTGCGGCTGCCCTTGCTGTTGCATCACATAGTTGTCCAATTTCAACCCGAAGCTGACTTCCCCATCCTCCGAAACAATCAACTTTGTAATCTCAGAAAATACTTCTGGCTGATCTTCCATCTCAACCTTTACAATATATTGCTCTGGTTTAAACTCCTCCACACGGAAGTGTGAGACCTCTTCTACTTCCCCCACTTCTTCTCCGATTCCAGTCTTGTGATACAGCGTAACACCAGAAACGGTTCCGAGTTCAAATGGAATTTTCTTTTCTTCTTCCTGCGGTTGTTCCGGCTGGTCTACCGGATTCAAAATGTTTTCCCGCAGCCACTCCTTATTTTCCTCTGTCTCTGTCGTTCCGTCCACTGCCGCCTGTGCAATCTGATAGACTTGGCGGTTGACTGTATCGTCACTGTATACAATCTCTGTCTTTTTCTCCGAAGATCCTTCTTCATTGGAAATCGTTCTTGTAATCTTTGCATAGACTCTGGCAGCGTAATCATTTTTATATCGCTCTTTCGAAAGATTTGCCAGAACCGCTGTAAAATAGATTCTGTCGTCATCTTCTGAAAATTTTTTAACTGCCGTTACTTTAGCCGGCTTGTACACTGCACCATTGTAAAGATATTTGCGGTCCAGTTCCAGTTCCTGCTCTCCTAGATATGTTTTAGGAAGCAGAACCATTCCATATTCTACAACTGCACCGCTGCTCTCCAATTCTTGCAGATAAGACTTCTTGATACAACCGATCATTCTTAATCCCATCGGAGTAATCGTCCGGATTTGTCCACCCAACATCTGCATATCTACATCCCGCAGCTCAGGTCCGGATGCTTTGACCGGAACTATCCATTGTCCCCAGAACAAAAGCAGCAAAAAAATCCAGATGCCCAAACTCTTTTTCCTCTGTTTCATACTCTAATCCTTCCTTAGTATATTCCTGTAATCCACCCCGGCTCACTCACTTGCGGCAGTGTCGGTTTCTGCGGCACTTCCGGCTCCTGTGGCTGTTGTGGCGCTTCCGGTTCCTCATTTGGTTCCTGCGGCTGCTGCGGCACTTCCAGTTCCTCATTTGGTCCCTGCGGCTCCTGTGGTGCTTCCGGTTCCTCATTTGGTCCCTGCGGCTGCTGCGGCACTTCTGGTTCCCCATTTGGCTCCTGCGGCTGCTGCGGTTCCTCATTCGGCTTCTGTGGCACCTCTGATTTTCCTTCTGTTTCTTTTTCAGTATCTTTCTTGGTGTCTTTCTTTTTATCCGCTGATTTTTTCTTTCCGTCAGACATTTCTGCCTGCTTCTGTGCATCTTTCTTCAGCGCTCTCTTTTCTTTCCAGGTAACATCCTCTTCTTCAAAAAGATGATTTAGATCCAACACATGGTCACGTGCATTGAGATTCTCAATCTCTGCCACCTCATCCGACACCGGTGTTTTCTTCTGCTGTTCTTTCGCATCCCCCTGGAAGTGTTCCCACAAAGCGATCCCACTTCCAAGCAGTATGCAAAAGCCAATTCCGGCGATTGCACCTGCCATCCTCTTTTTTCTCTGCATTCGTTGTCTCTCCTTCTTATCACTTTTCTTTCCATCCAAAAGATTGTCTAATTTCCATCAGCATTGCCGGATCCGTCTAATACGATTTTATGATCACAACATGCGAATGCTGCCACCTTATGGGAAATGCATAAAATGGTCTTTGATTTCATCTGTTTTAAATTGTTTAACACTTGTTCTTCTGTCTTCTCGTCCAGCGCCGAGGTGCATTCATCCAAGAGAAGAACCGGCGCATCACTTAAGAGCGCCCGCGCAATTGCAATCCGCTGGATCTGCCCTTCGGAAAGCCCATTTCCTCTTTCCCGCAGCACCGTATCCAATCCATCAGGGAGTTCCTGAATATATTCCCAGATACATGCCATCTTTGCCGCCGTACAAATCTCCTCTTCCGATACCTGTCTTCCGGAAAAAACAAGATTTTCACGGATGGTTCCTGATAAGATCATATTCCCTTGCGGCACGTAGGCAAACATCTTTCTTGTCCCGGCATCCGCGGGTATCTTTTTCTTCCCAAGATCAAAATAAATCTGTCCTTCCTCACATTGAAGCAAACCGAGCAGCAACTTCATCATCGTGCTTTTGCCTGCACCAGAAGGACCGGCAACTGCCGTCAGACTTCCTTTTTCCAAACGTACAGAAAAATGTTCCAGCACGCTTCGGTTCTCGTAGGAGAATCCAACCTCTTCAAAGACAATCGCCTGCATCTCTTCAGAAATCTTTTCAAAATCCTCTTCCATGGAAGACGCCTCTTCTTCCTCGATCTGCTCCAAATCCATCAATCGTTCCGCCGATCCGATCATACTATAATATTGAGGAATCAGCCCGGAAATATTTCGGAACGGCGCCCGGATCTGCCCGATGATCTGCAGAAAAGCTGTCAATGTCCCGAAGGTCAGCAATCCTCTGGAAATCTGAATCGCACCCCATGCCAGAGCCGCATAATATCCTGCCGTAAACATGACATAGACGATGGTATTCGCCAGATTGCTGACTGCATTCCGCTTCTTTTTTATCTGATAATGGATTTCCTGATAATTGGTGAGTTTTTGTTCCATCATTTCTTCATTGGAAAAAGACTTGATGACCATAAGGTTTTCGATACATTCCTGTAAAAATGCACGCACCTGCCCTCCACTTTCCTGCACTTTCTTATGAAAATGGCGAAATCTCTCACTGTAAATCCTATTTCCGATACATACCACAACCCCGATCAGCAAGATCACAAGCGTAAATCGAAAATCAATCCGAAATAGAATCAGCAGCCCCACAGACAGTTTTGTCCCAAGAGAGATCAGCTGTGGCAAAATACCGACAATCCCTGCAACTACAAGCTCTACATCACTTGTCAGTCGATTCATAATCTCTCCAGAATGAATACCGCTGATCTCCAGATACGGTTTCCTTAAAATCGCCGCGAACATTCTGCGCTTCAGTTCCATCTCCAGCTTGCCTGAGACACGGACACGGATATTACTGCTTACGATATTCAGAATCGCCTGAAGGCCAATGAGCCCTACAAGGATCAGACAATCTCTCCAAAGGCTTCCTTGTCGGCTGCCGGATGCCACATCAAGAAGTGCGCTGGAGATCAGTGCAAGCAGAAGGAAACTTCCGGCAATGGCTGCGCTGACACCTGCCAACAGTGCAACTGCCCACAGATGGTTTTTGCTGCATCGATAAATCCAGCTTATCGGTTTTTGTTCCATTTCCCTCTCAATCCTTTCCATCCTCTCCACACTAGATCTGTCAGTCTTATGATCCATTTTCTCGCTCGGATTGAACTGCACCAAATCTTTACATAGATCCGATATCTCCTATCCTTTCTGCAATCGACATAATCCTCTCCCCGATAAAATCCTCGCAGCACTCCAAGCACTTGTTCCTCCTGGATTCCATGCTCCGGTATCCACTGATGATCCCCACAGAGGATATACCCTTCTGTGTCTCTTCCGATGACTCGATGAAGAATATAAGATCCATTCTTCCTTCGATAGAGAATCACCTCACTGGTTTCCACGATTCCCTCCGGCCGAACGAGATGCAAGATATCCTTCTGCGGTCTGATGCAGGGAAGCATACTGATCCCAGATGCCGCTGTAAATAATTCCCCGTCTTCTAAAAGAATCTGCTCCATTTTCTTGCGCATCGTATGTTCCGCCTACACTTCTAAAATGCCAGCCTCTAAGAGTCTGGTGACAAATGTATGTACATCGTTTTTTGCCTGTTCCTCTGTCATCTCATATTGATCCAGCATCATCTCTGTCAACGCTTCTTCTGTCAGATCCCTCTCAAGCGCTTTCCAGAGAAAAGCCCCCGTCTGGTTCATCTGAATCATTCCTTTGAACTCATTTGTCTGTGCTCCAACCGGGACTACAACATATTTTTCTGCCACTTCTCGCATAAAAAATCCATTTTTGATTCTCATATTCCTTCTCCTCTCATACTTTCATATGCCATCTTTGCCGCACATTCTGAAATCGTACACTGCATCTGATAGACCGGGACTTCTCGAAAAAGTTCATCCAGCATCCCCAGCAGCTTCTCTGCCATCTCCTGCCTGCGCGGAACGAGTGTCTGCCGCATCAAAAGCAGCACCGCTTCATGAGGATCCATGCGCCTGATCTCGTTTGTTTTCCCACGCTCCAGCATACAGATTCCCTGCAGTTTACCCTTTCGGTTCAACTGCTCATCTGTTTTTCCGCTAAACGGTGTCCCGTAGGCGACCCAGCCATCCGCTTCTTTTCTGACTGCCGGCTTATCGTCATTGATGATCAATGCCCGCTCAGCTCCAAAATATTTCTGCCACTGTTTTGTATGTGTAGATTTTCCTGTTCCACTGTCCGCAGAAAACAGATAAACTCTGCCATCCACTTCCACCGCAGATGCATGGATCATCATCCCGCCCTGCAAAAGAAGCTTGCGGTAAAATTCCAATCCCACAAAAATATATTCACACTCTTCTAATGTCAGATGAGGCTGCTCTGCCTGTTTCTGTATACAGAGTTCCTCTGTCATCGTCAGTGTAATCTGCGTCTTCGCATCTCCATCAAAACGGTATGACTCCATCTTCTTTTTCAGAAACTCATAGATTGGCTCATACTCTACAATGCAATCCGCAATCTGATATCGCATTCCTCTTCTCCTTTCCGAAAAAGGACCTGGAAGTATTGCTCCCAGATCCTCCTGTGATCAGTCAATGATAAATTCTTTTTCTACTTTTTGCAGCTGTCCATCTTTCGATACATACATGCTGACTTTATAAGTTCCCGGACCAAATGCTCCATTCAGCGTACGCATGCGAAGTTTTGTATAGCTTTCATCTAAAAAGCTTGTCTCCAACAACACTTTCCCTACAGATGTCCCTTGGATCACTTCAAACTTAATCAGTCGCTGATCCGGAAAGTCATCAATTGCTGTTGTAAACGTAACATCAAGACAGGTTCCATAATCCGACTCTTCTTTATTATAGAAAATCGATTCAATTGCAAGCTTCGGTTCTTCCGGAACTTGCGGCACATATGCCGGAATCTTATCATGTTCTGTATAGCCTGCATAGTTGCCGTAAACATCTACAGGCAACGCAAAATAGTCCTTATCGGTTCCATTATAGGAGATCTCCACCTGGTTGTATCCACTGTGCATCCGAATCTGCGACGAAGCAATCTCACCACCCACAAGTTGATCTCCGGTTGGTGTATTGTTCTCCCAGTTATAGGAACCATTAAAGTTATATGTTCCGTAGTAAAGTGTTCCACTCTCGTCCGATACAAAACTATATCGGAAAGAAGTCTCTGAGATCCTCTCTACTTTCTGCTCTGTAATCCGCGGCGGATTGTATTCCACTACAAAAGATTTCTTTGCAACGGTTCCATCAGAAAATGTCACCTTTGCAATATACTGATTATCTTTATGTCCATAATTTTCCGGAATCACAATGGTATAGACTTTTCTGTCTTCGCTGACAAACAGCTGTGCTTTATCTGTTGTGATCGGCGAACCGGTCGGACAGATAAAGGAGAAATTATCCAGTGTCAACTCTTCTGCCGGAGCTTTATTTAACTCTACGGTAATTGTGTTTTTCGGTTTCTCTCCGACAGATACGATTTGGTATTCTGATGAAATGTTCGGATCTTCCTGCACATTTCCACTAACAGTGATCGGCCCCAGAACATCCGATGTTCTTCCATCGTGAGCTTCCATCACATAATATAACGAATAAGAGATTCCTTCTTCCAGTCCACTGATCAACACCTTATTGAATCCCGTCTTCATTTCCTTACGGTATCCTTTTTTCACAGTATCCACAGAAGGGATTTCCTCTGCCGCACGACTGACCTGTGTATGCCCCGGAAGGTATACATATACATATCCTCCCTCATCCACATCAAACAAATCAAATTCTGCTCTTGTCGCCTCACTTCTCAGTACCGTTGCATCGCTAACAGTCGGGCAGTCTACTTTGTAACTGAAATATTTGGAAATGATCTTGCCCGGTGCAATCTCCATCGAGAATGTGTAGGTATCGTCTTTTGCAAACACCGAAGTAGAAACTTCGTACACGCGATTGTCTTCCGTCTTTGCGCTTAAAAGTGTCATTTCCTTCCCGCCATGGCAGATAATTCTCATATCTTCTACTGCAAGCGGTTGTGTTGTCGCTTTCTCCAAAGTAACGATCATCCGACTCATTCCACGTACTTCCACAGATACAATGCTGTTGGTCAAGATCTCTTCCCCAACTTCCACTTCTACTTGATTATTTCCATTGTCCTGCACTTTATCAAGCTTTCCGCTTCCGCCAATCGTAGAATTGTCTCCATTTAAAATAGCATTCTCCACGGTTCCATTGACAGTGATCATAGATCCACCTGCAGCCTCAGACACGAGTAATTCCTCCGCAGGTACATTCACTGTAAATCCCTGTACTACTTCTGAAACTTCCACTTCTGCAATTTTCAATGCTCCGTTGACCGTCATATTACTTCCCGCCACAAGTTTCGCAACACTGGATCCCGCTCCAAGATTCAGGGTGAAATTCCCCGCTGCCCTGCCTGCACCGGCAGCACTTTTCCCAATCTGATCAAATACTGTGTCATTTGCTGTCACAGTACAGTCCGCGTCTGCTGCCACTTCCAAATTTTTTACACGAAGCTGATTCAATACGATCTCTCCACCTTGTACAGAGCTGTCCACAACGACCTTGTTATAATTTCGCACTTTCTCAGTCGCATTCACTGTGTAAATACCGCCCTTTACTTGCTCCGCCGTAATTGTCAGTGCATCCTGTGTCACCTTCTTCGCGGTGTCACACGCATCCAGCACATTTTTGGCAAGCCATTTCTTCTGGTCCGTCGACACTTCCGAAGACTTCAGCATCTCCTGTGCCGTCACATAAGCAGACTGTACAAGTGTATTCCCATAGAATACTTGTCCGTCTACTTTCACATAAGATCTGACTGCATATCTGGTGTTAAACCCTGCTCCACTGATCCCGGTAAGAACTCCAGTGTAATAGACCTTCTCCGCTGTTGTCTTCCAGTTGTTCTCTGCCGGAATCTCAAGAGCTTTGTATGCCTTCCCTTTTAACGTATAGCTTCCGCCAATCTGAAGTTCTCCTCCAGCTGCTTCCAACGCACTCGCAGGCACTGCCACCGTTCCGTAAGTAACCACTTTTCCTTCTGCTTTCATCTGCTCTAGGTAAGCCTTATCGATTGCCGAAATCGTCCGAAGTCCTGTCTTCCCTTCTGATCGAATCTCCATAGATTCAGTAGAAATATGTGTTTCATTCTCTGCCGCCAACGCGAACCCTGTGCTGCCCAATACGAATGTTAAGGCTAATAACAATACTTTGCATATCTTATTTAGTCTTTTTAGCATTCCTCTTCTCCTTCTAGTCTTTATTCTTCCCAGTCATCTGGAATTGTCACCTCATTATCAAGGTTCTCTGACGGTTGTTCCGTTCCCATATCCATCTTGGTATCTGTTGATGAATCTTCTGTACTTCTTTCCTCTGTCTTCTCTGATGAAGAGTTCCCTGCATGCTCATTGCTTGCTCCCGATTCTTTCTTCTCTTCAGAATCGATATCCAGGTCCTCTGCCTGCCCGTTCGCTGTAGCTTTTCTAGAATCATCACCTGCCTGATCCGAACTCCTTCTGGAAAAAGAATCAGATAACATCCATGTGATGGCACAGAGGAAAAGAATTACAATTACAGTTATGATTGTTTTCTTTTTCATATACTA
>ENA-ORTL01000542-ORTL01000542.1-human-gut-metagenome-genome-assembly--contig:-NODE-542-length-32747-cov-4.98663_pt1 | contig 32747 bp, 20 predicted proteins | sample MGYA00241916_ERZ509196 | MGnify/ENA primary metagenome ERZ509196 (study PRJEB26280, sample SAMEA2338844) | human gut metagenome | biome: human gut; feature: human-associated habitat; material: faeces...
AGCTGCGGCACACGCCCTTTTTGCATTCTGGAGAACTGATATGCGTCCAATGGTTTCCATGCAAAAGGTATGCAAATAAAGGATAACCTTCTGGAATGGGGCGGTGAAAACTGTGAATTTGTTTCTGAGAGCCATGTCGTTTATGATAAGTACAGAAATAGGGCTGTTCAGCGCTGTAAAACTGGAGAATTTAGACAGTATGGCAGCCACATAGGAGGGACGTTCTATGAGTGCAAACGCACACACCGCCGTAATGACCGACTTGGAGCAGCGGATTCAGGATGGCCGGCAGCTCTCCGCTCCGCGGCCGCGCATCAACAGGATCATGGAGGACCGCTTTTACGGCCGGAAGCCCCGGGTGGATATCCAGCGAGCGGTGCTCTTTACGCAGTCCATGATGCAGACGGAGGCCTATCCCCAGGTGCTCCGCACCGCGCTGGCCATCCAGTACATGATGGAGCACATAGAAGTGGTGATCCAGCCCCATGAGCTCATTGTCGGCACGGCCGGCGGTCCGGGCCGCTACTGTGTGCTATATCCTGAGACCCGGGGCGGCCAGTTCCCGCGTGATCTGCCCAAGATCCTCAAGGCGGAGGGCAAGGCGGGCTACGCCATGACCCAGGCGGAGGTGGATACCGTTCTCAACGAGGTGGTTCCGTACTGGAAGGGCAAGACCTCCCATGAGCTCTATCTGAACATGCTCCCCAGGGAGACCCGCAGGGTGATCTACGGCGACGAGGAGTATGCCACCCAGGGCCTCATCTTTGACGAGGCCAACAACGCCCACACACTGAGCTGGACCGGCTCCTATGAAAAGGTAATCAGGGAGGGCCTGGAGAGCATCATCCGCGAGCTGGAGGAGAGGAAGGCGGGCATCGAGGGCAACCTGCTGCACAACCAGATGGACAAGATCTACTATCTGGACGCCGCGATTCTCTCCTGCAAGGCCATGATTACATATGCCCACCGCTATGCGGACAGGGCCGAGGCGATGGCCGCGGAGGAGAGCGACCCGGTACGCCGGGCCGAGCTGGAGACCATCGCGGAGATCTGCCGCCATGTGCCCGAGCACCCCGCCCGGAACTTCTATGAGGCGGTGCAGGCCCAGTGGTTCCTTCAGGTGGGCTACCGGCTGGAGAACATGAACGGCGGCGGCGTGGGTCTGGGCCGACTGGACCAGTATCTCTACCCCCTCTACAAGGCGGGCCTGGAGGACGGCACCCTCACGGAGGAGCGGGCCATGGAGATTCTGGAATGCATGTTCATCAAGGTGGGCGAGGTGGTTCCCTACCAGGGCAAGAGCACGGCGGGCGGCCACGAGGGCTACACCCACTTTGAGGCCCTTTCCCTGGGCGGCCTGACCCCCGACGGCCGGGACGCCACCAATCCACTGACCTACCTCATCCTCCGCTCCAAGAAGGAGTTCCCCTTCCAGTATCCCGATGTCAGCCTGCGGGTTCACGCCAATACCCCGGATAAGCTGCTCCGGGCCGCCGCCGAGGTGGTGAAGGTGGGATACGGCTGCCCCAAGTTCTTCAACGACGAGGAGTTTATCACCCACTACATCGCCGCCGGCGTGCCGCTGCACATTGCCCGCGACTATGCCGCCTGTGGCTGCTGCGGGGGCCGCCTGCCCGACTATGAGACTTACCTGGCTGCGGTGTGCAACCTGAACATCACCGCCGTCCTGGAGATGGCCATGAGCGACGGCTGGGTTCACTTTGGGGACGGGAAGTACGAGAAATTCCTGGATACGCCCATCCCCGCCGGACAGATTCAGAACATGGACGATCTGATGGTCAACCTGGAGGCGGCGTTTACCTTCTTTGTGCGCCACATCATGAAGCGCACCGGCACCCTGGAGCAGAGCAACGCCCTGAAGCTGGCCTGCCCGTTTACCTCCGCCCTCAGCGAGGCGGGCCGGATCAACATGAAGGATCTGCACCAGCCCTGTGACAGGGACTACGGCCTGTATATCGACAACGGTGCGGTGAATGTCATTGGCATCGGCACCCTGATCGAATCGCTCTCCGCCCTGGATGAGTTCGTATTCCGGGGCAGGGAATTCACCCTGGAGCAGGTCCGCCAGGCGGTAAACGCCAACTTTGAGGGCTATGAGCCCATGCGCCAGAAGCTGCTCAGCGCACCCAAGTTTGCCAACGGCGACCAGCACGCCCTGGAGCTGGCCCGGCGGTTTGACGCCATGATGCAGAACGTCATTGTCCGCCACCGCACCATGCACGGCGGACAGAAGCACCTGAAGTTTGTGCCGGTGGCCTCCCACGTGGCCCTGGGCGGCAAGACCATTGCCACACCCAACGGACGCAGGGCGGGCGTGGCCCTGTCCGAGGGAATCTCCCCCACCCAGGGCACCGATGAGAACGGCCCCATCACCACGCTTAACGCCGTGGCGGCCATCAACAGCCATGCCCACGACCTGACGATGCAGCGCCTGCTGAACATCAAGCTGTCTCCCGCATTCCTGGAGGGGGAGAGCGGTATTCAGAACTTTATCCAGATTATCCGCACCTTTGTGGATCGGAAGCTGTGGCACATTCAGTTCAACGTCGTCAACCGGGAGACCCTGCTGGCCGCGCAGAAGGACCCGGACAAATACCGCAACCTGGTGGTGCGTGTGGCAGGCTACTGCGCCTACTTCACCGACTTGAGCGAGAAGCTGCAGACGGAGATTATCAACCGCACCGAGCACACCAGCATGTGCACCGAATAAACCATCCGCAGAAGGGAGGTGGGGCGGCATGAGCCGATCCGCAGTGGGAACCATCTTCAATGTGCAGCGCTTCAGCCTCCACGACGGCCCCGGCATGCGGGACCTGATTTTTCTAAAGGGCTGCCCGCTCCGGTGCGAGTGGTGCGCCAACCCGGAGTCACAGCATGCGGAGCCTGAGTTGAGCTGCCGCCCTTCCAAATGCATCGGCTGCCGGGCCTGCACGGCTGCGTGCCCCACCGGGGCCGCCGCCGTGGCGGCAGGCGGCCGGATTCAGGTGGACCGCGCCGCCTGCCGGAGCTGCTTTGCCTGTGCCCGGGCCTGCTGCTCCGGCGCGCTGAGCCGGATCGGTGAAGCGCTTGACGCCAGGACCCTGGTGGAGCGGGTGATGGCCCAGCACATGAGCTGGCGCGCCGAAGGCGGCGTGACGCTCAGCGGAGGTGAGCCTCTGGCTCAGCCCGATTTTGCTGCCGAGCTGCTGCAACGGTTCCGGGAGGAGGGGGTGGGAACGGCCCTGGAGACCTGTGGATACGTGCCCTTTGAGGCGTTCCAGAAGGCCGCGCCCTTTTGCCAGCTTATCTTTTTTGATCTCAAATGTATGGCTCCGGAGGTACACAGGCGGTACACCGGGGTGGACAACCGGCGGATTCTGGACAACCTGATGGCGCTCTCCCGGGAATTCCCTGATTTGCCCCTCCGGGTGCGCACCCCTCTGATCCCCGGCGTCAACGACGGCCGGGAACAGTTGTCCGAAATCGTGCAGTTCCTGCGGAGGCTCCCATCGCTGGCCGACTACGAGCTGCTCCCCTATCACAACTGGGGGGAGGGAAAATACCGCCAGCTGGGCCGGAGCTATCCCCTGGCCGGACTGGAGCCGCCGGACAGGGGGGCGGTAAGGCGCCTCAACGACGAGCTGCGGGCTGAGTTGGGCCTGCGACCGGGACAGGAGTGATTTTCATGGATATCATTGATTTTCGTTACCGTCCGCCCTATGGCAGCTACCGGGAGACCATCATGTACCGGGATCTGGAGCGGGCAAAGCGCTGTTCCGAGGCGTTCGGTATGAACCAGTCCCCGGCTGTGGCTGCCAGGGATATGGAGGCGTCTCTGGCGGAAATGGATCGGGCGGGCATCGGCATGGCGGTGCTGGCCGGACGCAAGGTACTTCCTCACATCGGCGTTGTCGACAATCAAGACATTGTGGATCTGATCCACGCCTACCCCGGGCGGTTTACCGGCATGGCGGGGGTGGATCCCAGCGACGGGCCGGAGGCCATGGAGGAACTGGAGCGGTACGTCGTGGGCGAGGGCCTGCGGGGCATCGTCATGGAACCGGGACTGACCAAGACCCCCATGTTCGTGGAGGATGAACGGATTTTCCCGCTCTATGAGCGCTGCCAGGCGCTGGGTGTCCCCGTCATGCTCATGGTGGGCTCCAACTGCGGCCCGGACATCGAGTACTCCAAGCCGGAGCACGCCGAGCGGGTGGCCAAGGCGTTTCCCAAATTGAACATCATCCTCTCCCACGGAGGCTGGCCCTGGGTGACGGAGGCCATTCACGTGGCGTATCGCTATAAAAATGTCTATCTGCTGCCGGATTTGTACCAGTTCAACGGCCCGGGAAGCGGAGAGTACCTGGCTGCGGCGAACTATATCCTGCGGGATCAGATGCTCTTTGGTTCCGCCTACCCCTATGTCTCCCTGCGGGAGGCGGTGGACTACTTCCTGGAGGGGCGCCTGAGACCCGAGGCCCAGCCTGCTTTCCTGGCCGGCAACGCCCGCAGAATCTTGGAGCTGGAGCGTGTGTGAGTCCAGCCTGAGATAAATACAACTTTCAAGGGAGGTCTCAAATGTGAGTACGCAACTGAATGCACAGCAAGGATTGACCAATCTCACTCCGATCAAGGTGATCCACATCCTGATATCCCTGGCAATCATGGTCTGTTTCAAGTTTGTCCCCGCCGCGGAGCCGCTGACCCCTCTCGGGGTGGAGGTGATCGGTATCTTCCTGGGGATGCTCTATGGCTGGCTGATCGCCAACGACTCCTTCTGGCCCAGCATTTTCGGCCTGCTTTTCCTGGGCCTGAGCAGCTACTCCACCGTACCCGCCGTCCTGAGGGATGGCTTCGGCAATTCCACTGTCCTGCTGCTGTTCTTCTTCTTCGCCTTTACCAACATCATCAGCGCCGCCGGTATCACTGAGTATATCGCGCGCTGGATCGTCAGCCGCAAGGTTGTGCAGGGCAGGCCATATCTGCTGACCCTGATGATCTTCTTAGCCATGTGCGCGCTGGTCATCATGGTTTCCTGCGCTGCGGCCACCATGGTAATTTTCCCCCTGATCAAGGAGATCTGCCGCCTCTACGGCGTTAAGCCCGGCAGCAAGTGGGCCTCTATCACCCTGGTGGGCACAATCTGTGTGGGCTGCTCCTTCTACATGCTGCTGCCGTTCAAGTCTCTGCCCGCCGTGGTGTTCTCCAGCTATACCCAGATGTCCGGCGGCGACTCCATCGCGCTTGTCCCCTATCTGGCGATCGTGGTCGTCATCACCGCTATTACCATGGCCCTGCTGCTGGTGCTGATGAAATTTGTCCTCCGGTGCGATGTCAGCGTAATTGCCTCCAGCAACAAATCCATGGAAGAGCTGCCCAAGCTGAGCCGGTATCAGAAATTTATCATGGTCTTCTTTGTGGCCGTGATCGTCCTGCTGCTGTTCCCCTCCTTCGTGCCCAAGACCTTTATTGTCAGTACGGTGCTGAACAATGTGGGCGCCACCGGCCTCCTGCTGGGCGCTGTCGGCGTCTATATCATGGTCAGTCTGAAGGAGGGCATGCCTGCCGTCCAACTGTTCTCCAAGAACATTGGCTGGTCCATCATCTTCATCCTGGCCGCCGCGCTGAGTATCGCCGATGCCATGGCCGCCGAGTCCACCGGAATCTCGGCCTGGCTGGTGGAGCTGATCACGCCGGTGGTCCAGGGCAAGAGCCCTCTCGTCCTCACCGCAGTAATGTGTGTCGTCGGTATGGCCCTCACCAACGTGGCTAATAACATCGCCACCGCAGCCATGCTGACGCCCATTGCCTACAGTGTGGGCATCGCCTGCGGCGCCAATCCGGCGGCACTGGCGGTCTGTGTGCTGCTGGCCACCAATATGGGTATGGCAACCCCGCCCGCCAGTGCTCCTGCGGCCATTGTCCACGGCGAAAAGGAGTGGATTCCCGGAAGTGACGCCGTGAAATACGGCCTTGTCTGCTGCGGCATCACCCTGGTTCTTATTCTGGCCGTGATCTTCCCCATGGCAAACGTCATGTTCTGATGCAGCAGGGTCTGGAGCATACGTGAAAGGCCCCGCCGGTATCCCAACAGGATACCGGCGGGGCCTTTCAACCTTTTTATTTGCAGGTGCAATCCTTGAAGTATCGCTTCAGCGCACACACCACCGATTGTTCCTCCCGAAGCAGGGACTTTCCTGATTGGTGGACCAGCAGGAAGGTGGCATGTCCGAAATCCAGTCCATGAACCATGACGGGCTGCACCGCTCCCTGGCTGACAAAATACTCGTACTGGGAGGTAAACCTGGGAAAGATAGCGGCGCACCTGTTCTGCGCCACATACTGCAAGATGGCGTCCTTGCTGTGGCAGCGGAATCCGGCCTCACCACTGAAATAGTGTCCGAACAGAAGCCAGTTGTCGTCGTTTACGTGGGAATAGGTGCCAAGGGGAACCTGCGCAAGCATCTGAGGCGTGATTTCCCCTGTCAGAGCCAGGGGATGGCCGGAGCCGAGAAACAGGTATTCCGGGTCTTCAATCACCTCGCAGCAGTCCCAGCCGTTTTTGCGGATCCGCTCCAGGGTGGCGGTCGAGTCCGCCTGATTTTCCTTGCGGATCGGGAGCAGGCCGATGTGAACCCCGTTCTCCTCCATTTTGTGAATGATCTCGCTGCGCCGACATTCGTGGAGCAGCAGATTGATGTCGGGGTGCCGGTCCTTCAGGCAGGGGATAAACCCTGCGGAGAGAAAATTGCACATGGTGGTGGTGCTCTGTATGTGTACCTCCCGGGGAACCTCCTCCAGAGGGGTGGATTCCTGCCAGCCGTTCACCATTTGAAGAATGATCTTTACGTCCCCGTAAACCCACTTGCCATAGGCGGTGAGCTCGATGCCGCGGCTCGTCCGCCGCAGCAGTTGGTGCCCCAGCTCGTCCTCCAGGGCGTCGATCATCTTACTGACAGAGGGCTGGGTGGTGTAGAGCTCGTTAGCCGCTTTTGTGAAGGAGCTGTGCTGCACTACTTTATCGAATGCGATAAGCTGTTCGATGCGCATAGCGGAACCTCCCTTTTTCAGGCCGCACCGGGGCCCACAGTCAGATCGCCTCGGATATGGCATCCCCCATGTCGCTGCAGGAGAGCCGCTTGCCTCCCGGAGTCATAATGTCGCCGGTGCGGTATCCGTCGTCCAAAACCTTGACAATGGCCGCCTCAATCGCGTCGGCCTCGACGGTCATATGGAAGGAGAGGCGGAGCATCAGTGCCGCAGAGAGGATCTCGGCAATGGGATTGGCAATGTTCTGGTCGGCAATGTCCGGCGCTGAGCCGCCGGCGCACTCGTATAATCCCTTGCCCTCGCTCCCAATGTCGCCGGAGCCGGCAATACCCATGGAGCCGGCGGCACTGTTGGCCAGGTCGGACAGGATATCGCCGAACATATTTTCTGCCGCGATTACGTCAAAATACCCCGGCCTGCTCACCAGGCGGGCGGCGCAGCCGTCAATCAGCATGGTCTCATAGTGAACCTCAGGGTATTCCTCGGCCACCTTTTCATATACCGTCTGCCACAGCACGCCGGTCTCCATGGCGTTGGGCTTGTTTACCATCGTGACGTGCTTTTTGCGGCCCATGGCCAGGTCAAACGCGCAGCGGGCGTGCCGCTCGATCTGTGACCAGGTGTAGACGCACTCATCGCAGGCGGTCAGTTCGCCGCCGATCTCCTTCCTATACTTGCCCGCATAGAAGATACCCGCGGTATTCTCCCGCAGAACAATGAGATCCAGTTCCCGGGCCACCGTATCCTTGAGCGGAGAGGCCTGGATCAGTTGGGGATAGACCTTGGCCGGACGGATATTGGCAAAGAGCTCCATGCCGCGCCGGAACGAAGCCAGGGCCTTCACTGCGGCCTCCTTACGGCTTGGGTATTTTTTGGTGCCGTTGGCGCCGGTGAAGGTGTATTTGCGGGGATCACCCACCGAGCCGAACAGGATGCTGTCGCAGGAACGCCCCAGCTCATAATCCTGCGGACGCAGGGCATCGCCGTAGGCCTCCAGACCGGCGACACCGCCGATTATATCATAATAATGGAACGTGTGCCCAAATTTCTGTGCGACCCGCTCCAATACCTTGATACTTTCGTTGACGACTTCCGGACCAATTCCATCCCCGCGCAAAACGGCAATTCTCTTTTCCATGGCAGGCACACTCCCAATCTTTATAAGAATATATACGATTTGTTTTGTGCAATTTCATTATACCAAAGCTTATCATGTGAGAGAAATTCCAAAACAAAAGGGTTACCTTCAGAAAAGTTATGGAGGGCTTTCGCCCCGGCGTATGCCCGAGCGAAAGCCAGGCCCCCGGAGCAAAACGCTCCGGGGGCCTGGCTTAAGAGATGTAAAAAACCGTATGTTTATCAGCAGTATAAAAGGGCCGCCCGTTCCCGCCGGTCGATTTTCGCCTGAAAGCGCGCCATACATTCAGCGGGGAATCCTGGGGCCGATGAGTAAGACAACATCATTGCTCCCGAAGCAATCAATAGCTCATCTGCGGCACCAGGCTCTGCTGGGGCTGCACAGGTGAAGGTCCGGGCAGCGAACCCTTATCGGGGGGATGACGATGGCTGCGCCGGAAGCTGGCGGCCGGTGTGGTCGATGGTGTAGTCCACGTTGTATTCCCCGGGGAGAATCAACTCGGAGATGGGGACGAAGGTGTAGCCCTCCTGTAGCAGGGTTTCGAGGATGGCGGGCAGGGCCTCGGGGGTATGGAGGGCGGCGTTGTGGAAGAGAACGATGGACCCGGGCTGGACCCGGCTCACCACCCGCTCCGTGATCTCCCCGGCGGGGAGATCCTTCCAGTCCAGACTGTCCACGTCCCACTGGATGGGCTCCATCCCGATGGAGCGGATGGACGTAATTACATTGTTGTCGTATTCTCCGTAGGGCGGGCGGATCAGGGTGGGGCGCACGCCGGTGACGGCCTCAATTTTGTCGTTGCAGGCCTCCACATCGGCGACGATCGCCTCGCTGGAGAGCTGAGACATGTGGGCGTGGGAGTTGGAGTGGTTCATCACCTCGTGGCCGGCGTCGTGGAGGGCCTTGACGGACTCCGGGTATTTGTCCACCCAGTCCCCCACCACGAAGAAGGTGGCCTTTACGTTGTATTTTCCAAGGATGTCGATGAGCTGCTGGGTGTCCTCGTTGCCCCAGGCGGCGTCAAAGGAGATGGCCAGCATCTTCTGGTCCCGCTGAACGCAGTAGATGGGAAGCTGCCGGTCGGTGGCGGAGGCCTCCGCCACTGCCGGGGCGTTGACCAGGGCAAACATGGCCGCCGCCAGCAGGGCGCACGCCAGCACGGTCAGGGTCCGGCGCCGCAGGATCAAACACTTCATACAAAAATCCGCTCCCTTCTCAAATAGGCCGTTTTTTCATTTATATGTAAAGGAGCGTGAGCGCATGCCCTGGCGAAATCTTAACGCAATCTTTATATGAAAGTGAAAAAGGCAGCGAAATTCCAACAAAAGCTGTGATATAATATAATATAAAATTTTATGCAGGGGAGGCGGGAACCATGACGGACCAGCGGCCGGATCCGGACGCACTGCTGCGGGAGCTCAAGCTGAAAGAGGAGACCAGAACGGGAAAGCTGAAGATATTCTTCGGTTATGCGGCGGGTGTGGGCAAGACCTACGCCATGCTGGAGGCCGCCCACCACGCCAAGGAGATGGGCGTGGACGTGGTGGCCGGGTACATCGAGCCGCACGTCCGGCCGGAAACCCTGGCTCTGCTGGACGGGCTGGAGCAGCTCCCCAACAAGGAGATCCCCTATAAGAATATCACGCTGCGGGAGTTTGATCTGGACGGGGCCCTGGCGCGGAAGCCCCAGCTCATCCTGGTGGATGAGCTGGCCCACACCAACGCCGCTGGGAGCCGGCACCGCAAGCGCTACCAGGATATCGAGGAGCTGCTGCGGGCAGGCATCAGCGTCTACACCACCGTCAACGTGCAGCACCTGGAGAGCCTCAATGACGTGGTGGCCTCCATCACCGGCATTGCGGTGGCGGAGCGGCTGCCCGACCGGATCTTTGACCGCGCCGACCAGGTTGAGGTAGTGGACATCGAGCCGGCGGATCTGCTGGAGCGGCTCAAGGAGGGCAAGATCTACCGGCCCAACCAGGCGGCCCGGGCCATGGACCACTTCTTCACCCTGAAGAATCTGGCCGCCCTGCGCGAGATCGCCCTGCGGCGCACCGCAGACCGGCTCAACCGGGCGGCGGACACCGGGGTGGGCACCAAGGCCAAGAGTAGCGAGCACATCCTGGTCTGCCTGTCCGGCGCGCCGTCCAACGCCAATGTCATCCGCACGGCGGCCCGCATGGCGGAGGCCTTCCGCAGCAGCTTCACCGCCCTGTTCGTGGAGACCTCCGACTTCAAGGACATGAGCGACGACAACCGCAGCCGCCTGCGGGCCAACCTGCGCCTGGCGGAGGAGCTGGGGGCCCGCATCGCCACGGTGTACGGCGACGACACCCCCCTCCAGATCGCCGAGTACGCCCGGGCCAGCGGCGTGACTAAAATCGTCCTGGGCCGGAGCAATAACAAGCGCTTCTTTTGGGAGCGGAGCAAAAACCTGGTGGACCGGCTCAACGCCCTGGCCCCCGATCTGGACATCCACATCATCCCGGACACCTACCCCGCCTACCGGGCGCCGCGGAAGAGCTGGAACCTCAGCGAGCGGTTCACCGTCAAGGACGCGCTGCGCACCCTGGTGATCCTGGCGGTGTGCACGATGGTGGGCCTGGCCTTCGCCTATCTGGACTTCAGCGAGGCCAACATCATCATGATCTACCAGTTGGGCGTGCTGGTGGTGGCCATGGTCACCAGCGGGCGGCTCTATAGCCTGGCGGCCTCCATCCTGTCCATTCTTATCTTCAATTTCTTCTTTACCGTCCCGCTGTTCACGCTCCATTTCAACGACAAGAGCTATCTGGCCACCTTCCTGGTGATGTTCCTGGTGGCCTTCCTGAGCAGCTCGCTGACCACCCGCATCAAGCGGCAGGCGCGGCTGGCCTCCCGGCAGGCCTACCGCACCCAGGTGCTTCTGGAGGCCAGCCAGACCCTCCAGAAGGCGGAGGGCCAGGAGGCCATTCTGGAGGCCATGGCGGTACAGCTGCGCAAGCTGCTGGAGCGGACGGCCCTGTACTACCCGGTGCTGCCCGACGGCACCCTGGGCCAGCCCCGGTTCTTCCCCGTGGAGCCCACCGTGGACACAGGGGCATACCTGGGCCCTGACGAGACGGCGGTGGCCTCCTGGGTGCAGAAGAACAACAAGCACGCCGGCGCCACCACCAACACCCTGCCCAACGCCAAGTGCCTCTATCTGGCGGTGCGGGGGGAGGGCAGCGCCCTGGCGGTGGCGGGTATTGCCATCGAGGAGGGCCGGGAGCCTGACGCCTTTGAGAAAAACCTGATGCTGGCCATCGTGGACGAGTGCGGCCTGGTGCTGGAGAAGGAGCTGCTGGGCCAGGAGAAGCACCGGGTGGAGGAGCAGGCCCAGCAGGAGGCCCTGCGGGCCAATCTGCTGCGGGCCATCTCCCACGATCTGCGCACCCCGCTGACCGCCATTTCGGGCAACGCGGGCATCCTCATGGAGAACGCCTCCGTGCTGGACGCGGCCAAGCGGCGGCAGCTCTACACCTCCATCTACGACGACTCCATGTGGCTGGCCAACCTGGTGGAGAACCTGCTCTCCGTCTCCCGCATTGAGAACGGCACCATCCGTCTGAAGATGGAGCCGGAGCTGCTGGAGGAGGTGTTCCAGGAGGCCCTGACCCACCTGGACCGGAAGGCCAAGGAGCACACCATTACCGTGGAGCTGCCTGACGACATGCTCATGGCCAAAATGGACGCCCGCCTGATCGTGCAGGTGGTCATCAACATCGTCAACAACGCCATCAAATACACGCCCCCCGGCTCCCATGTCCAGGTGTCCGCCCGGAAGCGGGGAGAGAGCGTGGAGGTGCGCATCGCCGACGACGGCCCCGGCATCTCGGACGAGGCCAAGGCCAAGCTGTTCGACATGTTTTACACAGCCAACAACGCCCGGGGCGACGGACGGCGGGGCCTGGGCCTGGGCCTGTCCCTGTGCCGCTCCATCGTGCAGGCCCACGGCGGCTCCATCACCGTGGAGGACAACTATCCCAAGGGCGCTATCTTCAGCTTTACACTACCACTTGCGGAGGTGAACACCGATGAACAAACCTCAAATCTTGATCATTGAAGACGACAACGCCATCGGCAACCTGATTTCCACCACCCTGGAGACCCAGCACTACCAGTACCGGCGGGCCAAAAACGGCGCCTCCGGCGTGCTGGAGGCGGCCTCCTGCCGGCCCGACGTGATCCTGCTGGATCTGGGCCTGCCCGACATGGACGGCGTGGACATCATCAAGAAGGTGCGCACCTGGAGCAACACCCCCATCATTGTCATCTCTGCCCGCAGCGAGGATCACGACAAGGTGGAGGCCCTGGATGCCGGGGCGGACGACTATCTGACCAAGCCCTTCTCGGTGGAGGAGCTGCTGGCCCGGCTGCGGGTGTCCCTGCGCCGGGTGCGCTACGACAGCGAGAAGGTGGACGAGGCGGCCAGCATCTACCAGAACGGCGGGCTGAAAATCGACTACGCCGCCGGCTGCACCTACCAGAACGGGAAGGAGATCCACCTGACCCCCATCGAGTACAAGCTGCTGTGCCTGCTGGCCCAGAACACCGGCAAGGTGCTCACCCACAACTACATTCTCAACAAGATCTGGAGCAGCGCCCTGCCCTCCGACACCCCCTCCCTGCGGGTGTTTATGGCCACGCTGCGCAAGAAGATCGAGCCCGATCCCAGCCACCCCCGGTACATCCAGACCCACATCGGCGTGGGCTACCGGATGATCCGCCAGCCCGACGAGGAGGCCGGGGCGGAGAGTGAAGCATGAGCGGGGGAGGAGAGGCCATGCTGTATCCCTACCGCCCCGCCGGGGAGCACCGGCTCCCCGGACTGCGGCCTGGGTGCGCGGCAGGCCCTGGGGCGCTGCTGGGCCTGATGCGGGATGTGGGACAGCTCTTTGACTGTGAGCCTGTGGTGCTCCAGCGGCCGGACAGCCCGGCGCTGCTGCTGTTCTACCCGGACACAGTGTTCCCGTGGCGGGATCTGGCGGAGGTGTGCGGCGGGGCGCTGGCGGGGCTGGCGGGGCTCTGGCCCGTGACGGTGTACGGCACCACCGCCCGGCGGGAGACCGGCGAGCTGCGGGCCGCCGTGCGTGCGGACGGCACCGCAGTCATCCGCCTGCGCTCGCTGTCCGGCCGGCCCTTCGACCAGCTCACCGGCCTGTGCCTGCGGGTGGAGATGGACACTCCGGCCCGGGCCGCCGCCTGGGCCGCCCTGTGCGCCGGGAGCGCCCGTACCCGGTCCAGCGCCGCCCTGGAGCCCGCTCAGGCCGCCGCCCTGGGGGATGGCCTTCCGGTCCGCCGCCCCACGGGAAGCCGCTACGCATATCTGGCCTGGGAGGAGGACGCCGGTGTGCTGGACGCGCTGGAGGCCCTCACGGCCCGGCAGAAGGAGGCGCTGTGGCGCGGCTTCCTCCAGGACGGGACCCAGCCCATGGAATTCCAGTGGCTGTGGGACGCCTACCGGGAGGGGGCGGTGGACTCCCTGCTGGAGTGGGAGCTCACCCTCCAGCTCACCCTGGAAGCCCTGGGCTTCGCGGTGGTCAACGGGGCAGGCCGGTTTACCGTCACCGGGCCGGACGGTTCGGCGCGCAGCTTCGATCTGATCCGCGGCGGCCCGGCCGAAAAGCTGTTTCTGAAAATCCTGTTTCCCCTGGACAAGCGGGAATAAAAGATGTCCCCCGGAACCAATCGGTTCCGGGGGACGCTTTTGTATGGAAGAGGAAGATCAGGAGGTACTTACATCCAGTGCTCCTCGCCGTCATAGACACGGTAGCTGTGGGCGTTGGTGGCCTCCACAATGTCGTGGTAGGCCCAGTAGGAGGCGCTCACATCGGGGAACTGGCGCAGCTCGCCGGCGTGGTCGTCCACGTAGTCCTCGTCCGCCGCCCGGTCCAGCAGGCGGTTGGTGATGGCCGCCACCTCCGCCCGAGTGATGGTGGCCTCCGGACGGAAGGTGCCGTCCGTATACCCCGTGATCCACCCGTACTGCGCCGCCCCCACCACCTGGTCGTGGAACCAGTCGGAGGAGCTCACATCGGAGAAGGGATTCTCCCCGCCCTCGGGCAGGCGGGCAAAGCGCATGGCCATCACCGTGAACTCCGCCCGGGTGATGGTGCGCTCCGGGGCGAATTTCCCGCCGCCTACGCCTTCCACCATGCCCAGGGAGGCCAGGGTCTCCACCGCGCGGGCGTACCAGGCGTCGGCGGGCACGTCGGTGAAGCGGACCGTACTGGAGACGTCCTGATCCAGCAGGAGATTATAGAACATCTGCGCGGCCTCGGCGCGGGTCATGTGGTCGTCGGGGCCGAAGAGGCCGGTTCCGTAGCCATTGAGGTAGGCCATATGGTCGGTGGTGTTGAGCCAGCGGTCCACGCCCGTATCCGGGGCCTTCTCCACGGCGCGGAACTCCGCCTCAATGGTGTGGTTCTTACGCACGGTTTCAAAGGTATAACGGCTGACCGCGCCCACACTTTCGCCGTCCACCAGCACGTCGGCAATCTCATACCCGGCATCGGAGGTGATGCGGAAGGTCTTGTCGCTGCCGCGGCTCACCCGCACCCTGCCGTCCGGGCTGATCCCGCCGCCATGGCCCGCGCTGGCCTCAATGGTGTACCGGGCCGTGCCGGTGCTGCCGCCGCCGTTATAGCTCCACTGCGCATAGAGGACGGCATCCTGGCCGGTGAGCTGGAAGGCGTCGCCGGCGGCATAATCCTCACCGCTGCCGTCCGCCTGGGTGTTCCACCCGGCAAAGCTGTAACCGGAGCGGGTGAAGGTGTTTTCCGCCACGGTGACGGTGCTCCACTTGTCGGCGCTCTGGTCGGCAGGGGCCGAGCCCTCGCCGCCGTTGGCGTTATAGGTCAGGGTGACGGTGCCCTCGTTGGCGTCGGGGACGTTGTTATTGTTGGTATCCTCACCGAAGGTCACGGAAATGGTGTGATCTTCCCGGACATCGGCGAAGGTGTAGGATTCCCACTTTTCCCAGGTGTCCATGCCGGGCAGCAGGTTGACCCCGTTGTTCACATAGGCATTGCCGTCGATGGTGACCCGGTCCACGGCATAGCCGGTGTCCGGAGTAAAATCAAACTTCTGGCTGTTCCCGGCCGGGACATAGACCTTGCCCTCCGGGGCGATGGAGCCGTTCTCACCCGCGGAGGAGGTGATGGAGGGATTCTGAGTGATGTCGGGCTTGCCGTCGTCATTGGTATCCCAGCCCCAGACGGCGTAAACAGTGATATCAGAGTTGGTGAAGGTCACCTGCTCCACAACACCGGCGGGCATGGTGTCACCCTGCGAGAGAATGCGGTCAATCTGTGTCTTGGACCAGCCCACAAAGAGGGCGGTTCCCTTGTCGCTGGTGGTAGTTCCGGTGAGGCTGAGGCCGCTTCCATCGGCCAGGGCAACCGTATTGCCCTTGACATAAGTGCCGCCGGTGGGCAGGCTGCCGCCGCTCAAGGAGCCGCCATCCAGTTCGTTTGCGTTATAAGACAGGGTGTATTTGGTCTCGTTCACGTCCGGCTCGCCGTCGCCATTGGTATCCACGCCCCAGGCGGCGTAAACCGTCGTGTCGCTGCTGATATTTACGTTGGTAATAATGTCAGGCGCTGTATCGCTGGCGGTGTAGATTTTGTCTCCAGTGGTGTTCGCTGTCCACCCAATAAACAGCACATCCACGCCGTCCTGCTGGTCGTGAGTGGGGACGGGGGACTGCTTCAAGGTGTAGCCGGTCTGGGTGTCCAGCAGCTCCGTTCCGGGGCCGCCGCTGCCGCCGTTGGGATCATAGGTCAGGATATGGAGATTTTTGCTGCTGACCGTGATGGTGCCGGTGAAGTCGGTGTAGTTTTGGCTGCGGATCACAATGGGGATCTCGGCCACCTTTCCGGTATCCTGTGTGTCCACAGCGTTGGCTTTCAAGGTCAGAAGATTGCCTGTGATCGTTACATCGTTTGAGGTAAAATAGGACTCCTTGCCGGACTCGAACTTTATGTCGCCCTTCGTATACGAGGTAATGCCGAGAGTGGCATTATCCGGATTCAAAGTGCGAAGATCAAAGGAATAACTTCTGGCGGCCCGGTTGGCGATGGTCAAGGTGCCGGGGTTGGCGGCAATACCGGCCTGGGTGGGGTCAGCTTTGGTAATGACTACTGGTTTGGTGTCTTGGGCTGGACTCAGGATATAGTGTGCCGCCCTGGTGCCGGTCAGCGCGTAAGCAATGGTGACCGACCGATTGCCGGCGTTTGCATTGCTCAGTGTTCCGGTGGCGGTCACATCCACATCATCGCTGCCCACAATGTCAGCTTGGGTCAGTTCGGCCTCGACTGTAACCGACGCCTGTCCATCATAGGGCCACGTATACGGACTGGAGTGACCGTTCAGCTTCACGGTGCTGTCATCCACGGAAATCGGCTTTTGAGCCACAGATACGGTGACGGTACCGCTGGCGGCGGCATAGCCATCGTCTCCGCCTTTTTCCGCCACGCTGGCGGTAATGACAGCGGTTCCGCTGCCGGTGATGGTAACCTCACCACTCGGGGCTACTGTTACCACATCTTCGTTATTGCTAGCAAAGGTAACGAGACTATCAGGAGAAATAAGGCTATCATCCTTTTGAAGTTCGACAGTTAGAGTGAAGTTTTCATCCCCATAGGTCTTGTTGATGGTACCATTTGTAACAACCTCATCTCCCTGCCGGATCACAACCGGATAAATGGGCAGATTGGTAATCGTGATGGTCAGTGTCCCGGACTTGGACTCTGGCGCAAAATTGGAATCACTGTGGCTGAAAACCCAATAGAGGGGTACCTCTTCGCCGGCGGATGTATTCTGAAGGGAGGTATCGGTCACCGCTTGCGAATGTTGCTCATCCATATACCAAGTCAGGTTCCCAGCCCTCAGGCCGGTCAGGTCATCTTGAATCGACGGGTCAATGGAAATGGTGGCAGGGGGCAGCTTGGACAGGAGCTGCGTTTCACCATGCGCCACTGTCCACTTCCCGTCGGACACGTTAATGCTATAAGCGGCCGGTTGAATGACAAAGGTCTTGGAGGCGCTGCCCGCCAGCAGGTCGCCGGCACCAGTGGAGGTAATAACGGCCTTGGCGGTCTCTCCGGCGTTTGTGGCATCTGTGTAAGTTACGGTATAGTCCGCCGGATTCCCATAGGTATGGGAATAGCCCCACAGATTTAATGTAACGCTTACCTCGGGGCTCTGCTCCGTGCCGTTGTAGGTCAGGTCCTCCGCGCCGGACAGGGCAATCAGCTTATCCTCCGGGGGCAGTTTGACGGTGCCGGTGCATTCCAGTGTACCGCTGCCATCTGTCTGGTCAAGACCTTCCCGCAGAATCAGGGTGCTTCCCTCGTCTACGGTGACGGTGCCGTTATTGGTCAGTTTGCCGTCCTGGCCGATTTCCAGAGTGGCGTAGGCGTAGTTTCGGTCATTCTGGACGACCCGCAGCTCGGTGCCGCTTTCCACCACAAGCGGATAGTCAATCACCGGTTCACCCCAGACCTGGATATTGGCCTCTGTGTCATTCAGGTGAACCGTACCGTCCTCACCCACCGTCGCGCTCGTATTATTGCCCTCATAGCTGATAAAAATACCGTCCCAGTCAGCGAAGCCGGAGGGGTCCCCAATGCCGTCCGGGGCCACGATGACGGCGTTTCCGCCCGTGCCGGTGGTGAAGGCTCCGTTGTCGCTTGTACCGATAGCACGGTTGCCGCTGCCGATGCTGGTGGAGTCCGCACCGCCCTCGGCGTATACCACACCGCCGTTGATGGTGACGGTTCCGCTATAGTTTGCGTTCTCACCGGAGCCGATGCCCGCGCCGCCGGTACTGCCGCTTGACCCACCGATGGCCGTGACGTATCCGCCGTTGATGGTAACATTGCCGGTTACAGTCCCGCTGCCGACCTCGTAGCCGCCGCCGATGCCCGCGCCGCCTCCGGAGCCTCGGGCAATGATGGTACCACCGTTGATGGTGATATTGCCAAAATTACTGCTGGCGCCATATCCACCGCCGATTCCGGCCGCCCCCAAACCGATGGATGCCCCGCCGGCGGAGGCCTCGAGTAATCCGTTTCCTTCAAAGGTAACGGAGGAACCGGACTCCACCCAGATGGCAGGATGATTCCGGTAACCTCTGAGAGTGTTGTTGCCCTCCAATATAAAGGTGACATCTGCGTTACCAGTTATATCAATAGCAGATTTCTCAACGCCCGGTGAGTCAATAGTAAGATTACTAAGCGTAATTGTATGGGTTCCGCCATCAATGGTCTGATTCCTCCTGTTCCCACTCCAGGTCTCTTCGCTTTCACTAAAAGCTAGAGAAGTTGAAGGAAGAATAGATAGTAACATACATAAAGCTAATAATGCGGCAAACCACCGTTTTTTTTGATGTCTCATGGTGTATCCTCCTTTTTGTAAATGTCTACCTTTTTAAACGAGGGTACAACATTTTGCGATAGGAAGATTTAGGAAATAAATTTGTAAAATATATTAATAGCCTGTTGCAATTTTCCTGCAAAAATGATATATTTACTAAACATCCACATGTTTGATAATGTAGACATTTAAAAACACGATGTCCGCTTCTGCGGGCATTTTTTATGCGCGGCCGGTCGGGGCGGGGACGGCTGGAGCAAAATGAAGCCAGTTGGCACTTCCGTGCGCCCAAAGTGGCGAAAATTGAGCAAAAGAGAAAGAAAACCGACGGGGATCTCTTGCAATCTTTTGGCAAAATGGTATAATGTCTCCGGTTACTGTATTTGAGTATAGTAGTGCAACGTAAATCTAGGAGGAATGACAAATGGCCAACACGCATAAGTATGTCTATTTGTTCTCAGAGGGCAACGGCTCCATGCGGGAGCTGCTGGGCGGCAAGGGCGCCAACCTGGCTGAGATGACCAATCTGGGTATGCCCGTGCCCCAGGGCTTCACCGTCACCACCGAGGCCTGCACCCAGTATTATAACGACGGCCGCCAGATCAACGCGGACATCCAGGCCCAGATCTACGAGTACCTGGGCAAGATGGAGGCCATCTGTGGCAAGAAGTTCGCCGATCCCGAGAACCCCCTGCTGGTTTCCGTGCGCTCCGGCGCCCGCGCCTCCATGCCCGGCATGATGGACACCATCCTCAACTTGGGCCTCAACGACACCGTGGTGGAGGGCCTGGCCAAGTTCACCAACAATCCCCGCTTTGCCTACGACTCCTACCGCCGGTTCATCCAGATGTTCTCCGACGTGGTGATGGAGCTGAGCAAGAAGCGCTTTGAGGAGATTATCGACGACGTCAAGGCCAAGAAGGGCGTCAAGCAGGACGTGGAGCTGGATACCGAGGACATGAAGAACCTGGTGGTTCTGTTCAAGGAGTTCTACAAGAAGGAGAAGGGCGAGGACTTCCCCCAGGATCCCAAGGTCCAGCTCATGGAGGCCGTCAAGGCCGTGTTCCGCTCCTGGGACAACCCCCGCGCCAACGTCTACCGCCGCATGAACGAGATCCCCTACGACTGGGGCACCGCCGTCAACGTCCAGTCCATGGTGTTCGGCAACTCCGGCGACAACTCCGGCACCGGCGTGGCCTTCACCCGCAACCCCGCCACCGGCGAGAAGGCCCTGTTCGGCGAGTACCTGATCAACGCCCAGGGCGAGGACGTGGTGGCCGGCGTGCGCACCCCTTCCCCCATCTCCAAGCTGCATGAGGAGATGCCCGCGGTGTACGAGCAGTTCGCCGCCATCGCCGACCGCCTGGAGAAGCACTACAAGGACATGCAGGACATGGAGTTCACCATCGAGAATGGCAAGCTCTATATGCTGCAGACCCGCAACGGCAAGCGCACCGCCGCCGCCGCCCTGAAGGTGGCCGTGGATCTGGTGGACGAGGGTATGATCGACGAGAAGGAGGCTGTGTGCCGCGTCGATCCCAAGCAGCTCGACGCCCTGCTGCACCCCACCTTTGACGCCGAGGCCCTGAAGAAGGCCCAGGTCGTTGGCAAGGGCCTGGCCGCCTCCCCCGGTGCCGCCTGCGGCCGCGTGGTGTTCACCGCCGAGGAGGCCAAGGAGTGGCACGAGCGGGGCGAGAAGGTCATCCTGGTCCGCCTGGAGACCTCTCCCGAGGACATCGAGGGCATGCAGGTCTCCCAGGGCATCCTGACCGTCCGCGGCGGCATGACCTCTCACGCCGCCGTGGTGGCCCGCGGCATGGGCACCTGCTGCGTGTCCGGCTGCGGCGACATCGTGGTGGACTATGAGAACAAGAAGTTCACCCTGGCCGGCAAGGAGTACCACGAGGGCGACTGGATCTCCCTGGACGGCTCCACCGGCAACATCTACGGCGAGGCCGTGGCCACCGTGCCCGCCGACCCCGGCTCCGGCTACTTCGGCCGCCTGATGGGCTGGGCGGACAAGTACCGTCAGCTCATGGTCTACACCAACGCCGACACCCCCCGCGACGCCGCCCAGGGCCGCGCTTTCGGCGCCCAGGGCATTGGCCTGTGCCGCACCGAGCATATGTTCTTTGAGGGCGAGCGCATCAAGGCCATGCGCGAGATGATCGTCGCCGACAACACCGAGGACCGCAAGAAGGCCCTGGCCAAGATCATGCCCTACCAGCAGGGCGACTTCGAGGGCCTGTACGAGGCCATGGAGGGCTGCCCGGTTGTCATTCGCTTCCTGGATCCCCCGCTGCACGAGTTCCTGCCCACCAAGGAGGAGGACATCAAGGAGATCGCCGGCGAGATCGGCGTCACCGTAGAGCGCCTGCACGAGGTTATCGCCTCCCTGCACGAGTTTAACCCCATGATGGGCCACCGCGGCTGCCGTCTGGCCGTCTCCTACCCGGAGATCGCCGAGATGCAGACCACCGCCGTCATCAACGCCGCCATCAACGTCCAGAAGAAGCACCCCGACTGGAAGATGGTGCCCGAGATCATGATCCCCCTGGTGGGCGAGGTCAAGGAGCTCAAGTACGTCAAGGACGTGGTGGTCGCCACCGCCGACAAGATCATCAAGGACGCCGGTATCGACATGAAGTATGAGGTCGGCACCATGATCGAGATCCCCCGCGCCGCCCTGACTGCCGACGAGATCGCCAAGGAGGCCGAGTTCTTCTCCTTCGGCACCAACGACCTGACCCAGATGACCTTCGGCTTCTCCCGCGACGACGCCGGCAAGTTCCTGAGCTACTACTACGACAAGAAGATCTATGAGTCCGATCCCTTCGCCCACCTGGATCAGAACGGCGTGGGCAAGCTGGTCGCCATGGCCGCCAAGCTGGGCAAGGAGACCCGCCCCGACATCCACCTGGGTATCTGCGGCGAGCACGGCGGCGATCCCACCTCCGTGGAGTTCTGCCACAAGGTTGGCCTGAACTACGTGTCCTGCTCCCCCTACCGCGTGCCTATCGCCCGTCTGGCTGCCGCCCAGGCCGCTATCAAACATCCCAGAGCGAACTAAAATATTCGTATTTTCACTGAAAATAGGCTTTGAAGAGGCAAAACGCTTTCGAAAAGTGAATGGATTTTCTTTAACCCGTCAAAGTCAGTGGACTGGCGATTTGTTCGTAGACGTTTATATCTAAAATCAAAAAGAGGGACTTGCATTGCAAGTCCCTCTTTATATTTGAACCAGAGAGCACTTCCGTTCATTTGGAAGTGCTCTTTTTTATTGGGAAGAAGGTGGTTTAATTGACTGATGGCGCTATATCGAATAGACCTGCGGAGGAAAAAATCATCCGACTAAGATTAAACGAACTACACCTATTCAAAGGGTATTCCGCATTGAACGGCATTATGCCGCGTAACCAGCCCTATTTAGTGCGGGATGAGGACCCGTCTATGGTCCGGCTTATTGCCCGTATAAAGGCGCGTGGTGTACGTCAGCCCGCGCTTGTTCGCCCGGACCCGGAGGGAGGTTATGAAATCATAGATGGCCATCGACGGTATCGGGCCAGTGAGCTGGCAGAGCGCCCGGATATGCCGGTCATTATCCGTGATCTGAGCGACGAGGAGGCTGTGGCCGAGATGGTAGACGGCAATGTGCAGCGGGAGAATGTCCTGCCCAGTGAACGCGCCTGGGCCTACCGTATGTATTTGGAGGCGGATAAAAAGCGGGCTGGACGGCCTGCAAAAAATTCGCCGAAAATTTCGGCGAATTTCCGCAGCGACGATGAGATTGGAAAATCCCTGGGTATCAGCGGGGACACCCTGCGCAATTATATCCAGCTCACGGAACTGCGGCAGGAGCTTATGGACAAGGTAGACGCTCAGGAAATCGGCCTGTCCATCGCCTATCAGATTGCCGCCCTCACCAAAGACGAGCAGATGCTGTTGCTGGACGCCATGGAGTATTCGCAGAATACACCGTCGCTCTCTCAGGCCCAGCGGCTGAAAAAAGCCAGCAAGGAAGGAACCCTCTCGCTGGAGACCATGCGGGATGTGTTATCCAAGGAGAAAAAGGCCGAGACGGAAAAGCTGACATTCTCCACGGACGCGATCCGCAAATACTTTCCCCGTTCCTACACCCCCAAACGGATGCAGGAGACCATCATCAAGCTGCTGGAGGCATGGCAGAAAAAGCGCCAGCGAAACCACGAATTGTAATCATATACGGACGAACTGCCGGACGCATTTGCGGTCCGGTTTTTTTGCGCCCAAAATCAGGAGGTCACTATGTTTATCAGCACATTTCGATATAAGCCGGAATACGTTGCCTGCCCGCTCTGCACGGAATACCGCAAAGACCAGGGCTGTACGCTCTCTGCTTGCCCATGGCTGGCTGAACGGATCGAGGCCGGAGTGGTGGGGTATCAGGAGGCGGTGATGGGGACCATGCCCCGGCACCGGCTGCTTGCACCGCGCCTGCGCGTTTTAATCACCTGTTTTCCTGGAAGCCTGTGGAAAGACGAGCGGCACCAGGAGCGCATGGAGTACGCCAAGGCCCGCCTGGGCTACTACCGGCGCAGGGACAACCCGGCCTTTTATGCCGCCCTGTTCCTGCTGACCTCCAGCGCGGAGCTGTGGAAGCGTACCGCCAACTGCTTTTACCGGCAGGGCTTCGAGCCTGCCTATACGGTGCTGGGCGGTATCTCTCCCCATGACTACGCGCTTTTCTCTGCGGCAAAAGGGCTATACCATGGCGCGGGCAGCCCTGTGGCGATGGACCTTGCAGACCCGGATATTGTGGACGCGGAGGCGTTTCGCATGATCGTCAACGCCACCCTTGTCGCCCGGTATGGACTGCCTGTGCTGGACATTCGGGCGCGGAGGGCGCGTGTATGACACAGTTCACCATCCGGGGACATGACCTGCTGGCCGTAGAGCGGTTTCGGGATGATACCCGCCACATGATCGAGTTTGAAGTCCTGAAAGACGATAACCTTATCGCCCTGCGCGGAGAGACGGCCCGCCTGTTTCTGAATGAACGGGGCTATCAGCGCGCCCTCCAAAGCCAGGAGCTGGGCGAAATCCATATCATCAGTCACGCGCTGGTAATAGAGGGCCATATCATCCGGCCCAAAAAGAAAAGACATCACTGATAGGAGGAATTTGCATGTACTCTCAGGAAGGATTGCGTTACGCCATTACCGGCCTGTTCTGCTCTCGTATGGGAGAGGACGGCTACACCATGCAGGAGGCCGAGGAACATCTGGACAAACTCGACTTCTCGGCCCTGCTGCAAGCGGCGCGGAACAACGCTAGGACTGTCTATGCCTATACCACCCAGGGGACGCAGGAGAAGTCCTTCAACTATCGCGGGCCGGAGCTGTTCGGACAAAAGGCCACCCTTCTGTATGAAGAGGACGACCAGAGCACGATGGAGATCGCTGTCACCACCCGGACGCTGGAGCTGTGGCTGCTGGAGGACATGAGCCTTGTCTGTGTGGCCTGTGTGCGCGTGGAATATGAAGGCGGCGAGTACGTCACCGAGTACCGCACCATCAAGGGGGACCCGGCGCAGAGCGAGATGTGCCTGGACCTGGAGGACCTGTCGGACACCCTGGACGAGCTGTGCGGCCCCTGCTTCGAGTGTGAGCAGCCGGTCTACGATCTGTAAGAAAGAGAAGGAGGCCAGCAAGAGAGATGTGCCCTGAATGGGCGCTCCTATCACACCTCAAAAGGATTTTCACGCCGTCAGCCTGAGCGGGGGCAAAGATTCCACCGGCCTTCTCCTGCTGATGATCGAGCGCGGTATGCCCATTGACGCGGTTCTGTGGGCAGATACCGGCATGGAGTTCCCAGAGATGTACGGGCATATCGCCAAGGTGGACGAGCACCTGTTCCGAAAGCGCGGCCTGCACATCACCGTCCTGCGTTCCCCTAAGAGTTTCGAGTACATGATGTTCGAGGAACCCAAGCAGAAACCGTCCTGCCTGGAAAACCGTGCGCGGCTGGGCATCCCGCCCTACGGCAACGGCTGGCCGGGTATCCGGGTCCGCTGGTGTACCGGCCAGCTCAAAACCCACCTTATCAACAAGGAGGTCAACCGGCTCAAGGGAGCGCATCAGCTTCAACAGTATGTAGGCATCGCGGCAGACGAGGCCCATCGGTGCAAGGACCTTCACTACCCCCTGGTAGACTGGGGCATCACCGAGGTCCAGGCGCTGCAAATCTGCTATGACCGGGGCTTTGACTTCGGCGGCCTGTACCGTATCTACCGCCGCGCCTCTTGCTGGTGCTGCCCCTTCCAGCGGATCGGGGAGCTGCGGAACCTGCGGCATCATCACCCGGAGCTGTGGGCGCGGCTGCTGGATCTGGATAAGCGTGCGCGGGCACAGTTCGGCCCCGGCCCGCTGGGACAATTCAAACAAAACTGGAGCGTGGCGCGGCTGGAGGAACGGTTTGCCCGTGAGGACGGGCAGACCGCCCCCATCCAGCCCAATGCTCCTAACGACGCTACATAGGAAGTGACAGAACATGGCAGTTTTTCGCATAGAACGGACGCGGGACTATACCGTAATGAGCAACCACCACCTGAAGGACACGGCCCTGAGTTTGAAAGCCAAGGGGCTGCTGTCCATGATGCTCTCCCTGCCGGACGAGTGGAACTACACCACACGGGGCCTTGCGGCCATCTGCAAGGAGGGCGTGGACGCCATCGGCGGGGCGCTGCGGGAGCTGGAAAAGGCGGGCTACATCGTCCGCCGCCAGCTTCGCGGTCCCGGAGGGCGCATCAGCGACACGGAGTACACCATCTACGAAAAGCCCTGCCCCGGTGCGGAGGAACCGCCAGAGGAACCAGGACCAGATACGACCCCGCCAGATACGGCTTTCCCGTATCTGGTGGAACCGGATATGGTAGAACCATCTACGGAAAAGCCCGCAGAATTAAATACTAAGAGATCAAATACTCATTCATTCGTTCTTTCCGCGCCTGCGGCGGAAGGAATGAAGGACGTGTATGAGAAGCGAGAGGAAATTCGGGAACAGATCGAGTATGACCTGATTTGTACCCCGGTCAACCGAACCCAGGTGGACGAGTTTGTGGAGCTGATGCTGGAGGTGGCTATGACCCATAGCCCCACCATCAAGATCGGGCGGGACGCGGAGTACCCCACCGCCTTTGTGCAGGAGCGGTTTGAGCAGATCAACTCCAGTCACATTGAGAAGGTGCTGGAGGGCATCAGCATAAACACCACCCGCGTCTGGAACACCAGGGCCTATCTGCTGGCCGCCCTGTTCAATGCCCCCAGCTCCACGGACAATCACTACACCATGCTGGTCAACCACGATCTACACCACGACTACGGCGGCTGAACAGGCCGCCTAAATTTATGCCCGGAATAGCCGGGAGAAAGGACTTGCCATGAAGCGACCTCTGGCCTACATCACCGCCCCCTGGGGCGAGAACGAGTATGAGAACACCGAGAACGCGGCCCGCTGGTGCCGTCAGGTGTATGACGCGGGCTTTTCCCCGGTCTGCCCCCTGCTGTTCCTGCCGCTGTTTTTGAAGGACAGTATCCCCCAGGAACACAAGGACGGAATCGACATGGCCCGCGACTACCTCCGGCGTGCCCGTGTGCTGGTGGTCTGCGGCGGCAAGGCGGACGAGACGGTGAAAAACGACATCGCCACCGCCGAGCGCCTGCGGATCACCGCCACCACGCTGGACGGGATTCTCACCGTCAAGGGACAGGGGCGGAGCCATTGACCCACCGCCGCTTGCTGCGGCGGCTGCGGGTCCCGCCTTAGCGCACCGGCCCGCTCTGTCCCATACCAATCTACACACGAAGGAGGGTAATGAACATGCGCACGAAATACCATTGTTCCTGCTCTTTGCTGGCAGGCTTCCTTGCCGTCGTGATGCTGGTCTCCCTGGTGCCTGCGGCCTCCGCCGCCCAGCAGAACAGCTATCACGACCCTGCGGAACACTGGCAGGAGGCCAATAACCGCACCAATGAGCTGGATGCCAACGCCGTTATCACCCATGAGACTTTCCAATGCCGCGAGTGCAAGCAGCAGATCTCGTTCCTGGCCTACCGGACCCCGGAGTACACCAGGGACGGTGAGACGGCCATGAACTGGGACGTGAAATACTCGGACGGCACGACCATCGACGGAGACGGCAAGGGTAACGTCAATGACGGCACCCCCGGCAAGGACGCTTATTATACCGGCTACCACTGGACCAAGGCGGTCTGTGAGACCTGCGGGACCATCAACAGCAACATGGCGAAAACCGACTACGGCTACGGAAAAAATGTCTACTGGCTGTATGACTGTGCCGCCAACTTCTTTGAGGACCTGCCGGAGAGCGTCGAGATTGAGCAGGTAGACTGGGAGTACCACCGTGTTATCACCACGGGCGGCCAGTATTGTGGCTTCTGTTACGGCACTTACCACACGGAGGACGCCACGCTGGAGCGCCACCACATGGAAACCAGCATCCGCCCGGAGCTGGCCCATCAGCGGTTTGTGGAAATGGACGCCTGTACCGACTGCGGCTATGCCAAAACATCCTACACCGCTGCTAAAACGGTTGTGGCGGACTACTACGGCGTGGCGGACGGCGCGCCCCACACCGTTACTGTCTCCGATCTCTCCGAGGCAGGCGTGACCACTGCCATCCGGTACGGGCATAGCGCCGACGCCTGCACCCTGACCTCCGCTCCCAACTACACCGAGGCGGGCAACTACACTGTCTATTACAAGATCACCTACACCTACGCAGACACCGACATGGTGGAGGACGGCGTGGCCTATGTCCACCTGACCGCCACGGCAGACGGGTCCTGCGGCTGTGGCTGCGGAGACCCGGACTGCGACTGTCAGGACCCGGATTGTGATGGGGATTGCTGCAATCAGGACTGTGAGCATCACTTTGTCTGCCATGATACCGTGGCCCCCACCTGTATGGCCCTGGGCTATGACCGCCTGATGTGTACCGAGTGCGGCAAGATGGCCAAGGCCAACTACAAGGATTCCCTGGGCCACGCCTATCAGAGCATAGTGGTCCGGGAGGCCACCTGCGAGACGCCGGGCAAGACCATGGACATCTGTGAGCGGTGCGGTAACGTCAAGGAGAGCACCATCCCGCAGACGGAGCATGAGTATGAGACGCAGGTGCTCCCGGCCACCTGCACCAGCCCCGGCTACACCCTGAACGAGTGCGCGGTCTGCGGAGACCGGCACATCACCGACCTTACTCCGGCGCTGTCCCACGACTATGCCGCCAAAACCATTCCGGCAGGCTGCGAGACCGGGGGCAAGACCGTCCACACCTGCGCTGGCTGCGGTTCCACCTTTGTGACGGACTACACGGAGCCGCTGGGCCATAGCTGGGACGAGGGTACGCTTGTTACCGACGCCACCTGTACCGGCGAGGGCATCATGGAATATACTTGCACCCGCTGCGGCGCGACCCGCCTGGAAGGAGACGCGGCTGCGGGCCATATTCCCGGCGACGCCGCCACCTGCACCACCCCCCAGCTCTGTACCAAGTGCGGCGCTGTGATCGAAAGCACCCTGGGCCATGACTATCAGGAAGAAGTGACCACGCCCACCTGTACGAAGATGGGCCATACCACCTATACCTGCTCCCGCTGCGGAGATACCTATGATGGGGACTACACTGACCCCACTGGCCACACCCCCGGCGAGTGGATCGTAGACCAAGAGGCTGCCCAGGGCGTGGAGGGCAGCCGCCACAAGGAATGTACGGTCTGCGGCGAGGTGCTGGAGACGGAGGAGCTGGAACAGCTCTACAACCAGGCCACCACGGATTCCAAGGGCGAAGCTGTGGTGGGCCGCTATCTGGTGATTGTCACCGACACCGGCACCACCGACCCCGTTGCCAAGGCCACCGTCACCCTCCATGGGGATGATACCATCTCCATCCGCCTGCCTAATTCCCGCCTGCTGGACTATGATGACCAGACCACCGTGACGGTCCTGCTGTCTGAGCCGGAGACGCCGGTGGAGGGCATAGAGATCGCCGTCACGGACAAGAACGCCAACACCTGCGGCGGTAAGACGGACAAGGTGGGGCAGCTCACGGTTCCCAGCTCCTCCGGGATCACCAATGAGGACGGCAGCGCCACCGTGGGATGGGAGGACCCGGATGGCAACCGCCACACCTTCACGGTCAAGGTGGAGCGCACCGGGACCGGGCGGCCCATCCAGGGCAGCAAGGTCAGCATGGGCGCCACCGGCAACATCACTGTGATCCTGCCGGACGGCCAGGACATGGATGCCAGGAACCGCGTCACCATCACCGTCACCGACAACGAGAAGTCCCCCCAGCCGGACAAGACTGTAATCGTCAGGGCTGACCTGGGCGGCACGGCCCAGGGACAGACCAACAAGGACGGCCAGCTCACGGTCCCGTCTGTGGAGAGCGCCTACACCGATGATACCGGCACCGCTGTGGTGGGCCAGTACACTGTAATCGTCACTGATACGGCGGAAAAGCCGGTAAAGGGCGCGCTGGTGACGCTGCTGGCTGGTGAGGACGGCGAAAAGGACGCCTTTACCGTGCTGCTGCCGGACGGCCGTCTGCTGGACGGCAACGACCAGACGGTGGTGACGGTCCTCCTGCCCACCGCCAAGCCCGCCACGGGCCTGAATGTGGAGGTCTCCGACGAGCAGCGCAACCATGCGGCCAGGGACACCGACAAGAAGGGTCAGATCACAGTCCCCGACGCCTCCGGCTCTGCCGGTGAGATCATCGGCACGGACACCGGGGACGAGGACAAGTCCAACACCGTCAATGTGGATGTGGCCGACCAGGATGGAAAGCCCGTGGAAGATGCGGAGATCACTGTGGACAAGGACGGCGCGGTTTCCGTCACCCTGCCGGACGATTTTACCTTTGACGAGAACGGCCCTGTAACTGTCACTGTCACGGACAACCAGGGCGAGGCCAAGCCCGGCGTCTCTGTCACCGTGGAGGATGGAGACGGCACCACCGCCGCCGGTGAGACCGGCAAGGACGGCAAGGTAACGCTCCCCGCCGCCTATCACTTTGCCTACCTTGTGGGCTATGGGGACGGCACCATCGGCCCGGACCGCAATATGACGCGAGGCGAAGCGGCCGCCGTATTTGCCCGCGTCCTCTCCGAAGCGCGGGGGGACGAGCTGGAGGGTCTGCGGCGCAGCCGGTTCCCGGACGTGCGCCGGGATGCGTGGTACGCGGACTATGTGGCCTATCTGGAAAAGCTGGGCGTAGTAGTCGGCTACCCGGACGGCCTGTTCCATGCCGAGGCCACCATCACCCGTGAGCAGTTTGTGGCGATGAGCGTCCGGCTGGACGAGTGGATGGAACTGGAGACTTACGACAGCAAGCGGGGCAGCTTTCCCGATGTGCCCGGTTCCCATTGGGCGGCGGACTACATTCAGGAGGCCACCCGGAACGGCTGGATTGTGGGTTATGCGGACGGCCTGTTCCACAGTGGGGACCAGATCACCCGCGCCGAGGTTGCAACCATTGTCAACCGGATGCTGGGCCGCACGGCGGACGAGCGGTTTATCCGGCACAATGAGGACGAGCTGACCACCTTCCGCGACCTCCAGAACCCCCATTACTGGGCTTACTACGATCTGATGGAGGCCGCCAACGGCCACACCATCGTCACCGGCACGGAGGACGAGACCTGGCATGAAGTGAGATAACGGTTCCACCTGGGGCGGTCCCGCCGGGACCGCCCTGCTCCTGCGAAGGTGAGGTGAGTGGATGCAGGAGGAAGTGGAAAACAAGACCCTGACGCTGATTGTCAATGGCGGCAAATTCACCGGGCGTCTGCTGAAAGCGGCGATTTCCAAATACATGGCCCATCTCAAGGAGGCCAAGGTGGAAAAGCGGCGGAAGCGGGAGACGCCGGTGGTCCACCGGGGCAAGCAGACAGTGAAGCAGCTCACGCGGCAAAATCAAGGGGTCTCCAACATCGACATCCAGGACAAGGAAATCCGGCAGTTTGAGCGGATTGCCCGGAAGTACGGCGTGGATTATGCGGTCAAGAAGGACCGGAGCACATCGCCGCCCAAGTACATGATCTTCTTCAAGGGCCGCGACGCCGACGCCATCACCGCCGCCTTTCAGGAGTACATGGGCCGGAAGCTGCGCCGGGAGACCCGGCCCTCTGTGCTGGAACGGCTGGAGCAGTATAAGGATATGGCCCGGAACACCGTGGAGAAGGTGCGAAAGAAGGTGCTGGAGCGGTGAGACAGGTCAACTTGAAAAAATATGTCCTCTCCAATCTCCCGTACCTGTTCGTGGGCCTCTATGCCACCAAACTGGGGCAGGCATGGCGGCTTTCGTCCGGGACAGAGTTTGCGGACAAGGTGCTGCATCTGATGGACGGCTTTGCCGCCGCGTTTCAATCCGCCGCCCCCAGCTTTCACCCCTCCGACCTGTTGGTGGGCCTGTGCTGTGGGGCGGCCCTGCGGCTGGCTGTCTACCTCAAAGGCAAAAACGCCAAGAAATACCGCCACGGTACAGAGTATGGCAGCGCACGATGGGGCACGGCCAAGGACATCCAGCCCTTTGTGGACCCGGTTTTCGAGAATAACGCCATTCTGACGCAGACCGAGCAGATCACCATGAACAACCGCCCCAAGGACCCCAAGACGGCCCGGAATAAGAATTTCCTTATCATCGGCGGGAGCGGCAGCGGTAAGACCCGCTTCTGGCTCAAGCCGAACCTGATGCAATGTGACAGCGAGACCTACCCCTGTTCGTTCGTGGTCACAGACCCCAAGGGCAGTATCGTCGTTGAGTGCGGGAAAATGCTGCGGCGCAAGGGCTACCGCATCAAGATTATGAACACCATCAACTTTAAGAAGTCCCACCACTATAACCCGTTTTCGTACATCCATAGCGAGAAGGACATTTTGAAGCTGGTGAACTGCCTCATTGTCAACACCAAGGGCGAGGGCGGAAAGTCCGGGGACGATTTCTGGCTGAAGGCCGAGACGCTGCTTTATACGGCGCTCATCGGTTACATCCACTACGAGGCCCCGGAGGAGGAGCAGAACTTCTCCACGCTGCTGGAGATGATAAACGCCATGGAGGTCCGGGAGGACGACGAGGAATTTAAGAACGCCGTTGATCTGATGTTTGACGAGCTGAAAGAACGGGACCCCGGCCACTTTGCCGTGCGGCAGTATGCCAAATATAAGCTGGCGGCGGGTGTTGTATGCTCTAAAAGACTTCTTAATCAAGCGGTTGAGAAGTCTCTTAGAACACATAACCTAAAATCGAAGAAAGGAGCGCAAGTTATGAGTAAAAACGAGAAAATCACTGCTCTGTATGAACGACTGAGCCGTGATGACTTTGGCAAAGATGATGACCAGCAGCGTGAGAGCAACTCCATATCGAATCAAAAGGCTATGTTGGAGGAGTTCGCCGCACGGCAGGGCTTTACAAACATTGTCCATTTCACGGACGATGGCATTAGCGGCACCTGCTTTGACCGTCCCGGATTTTTGGCAATGATGAAAGAAGTGGAAGCCGGGAATGTGGAGTACCTGTGTATCAAGGACATGAGCCGCATGGGTCGTGACTATCTGAAAGTCGGTCAGATTATGGAAATCCTGCGTCAGCGTGGCGTTCGCCTTATCGCCATCAATGACGGCGTGGACAGCGCCAGAGGGGACGATGATTTTACCCCTTTCCGCAACATTATGAACGAGTATTACGCCAGAGACACCAGCCGTAAAATCCGTTCCACTTTCCAGTCCAAAGGCAAGTCCGGCAAGCACCTCACAGGCACGGTCATTTACGGCTATCTCTGGAACGAAGCCAGAGACCAATGGTTGGTTGACCCCGAAGCCGCCGAAGTGGTAAAGCGTATCTTTTCCATGACGATTGACGGCTACGGTCCGTATCAGATCGCCAGCAAACTGAAATCGGAAAAGGTGCTTATTCCGTCCGCTTACCTTGCCCAGCACGGCGAGGGCGTAAACAAGAATAAGACCTTCAAAGATGTGTACGGCTGGGGTTCTTCTACCATCTGCAACATTCTTGAAAAGCGTGAATATCTGGGACACACCATCAATTTCAAGACCCGAAAGCACTTCAAGGACAAGAAAAGCCATTATGTCCCGGAGGACG